>JACCEC010461404.1_pt1 | contig 19591 bp, 20 predicted proteins | sample 7450121 | NCBI WGS metagenome assembly JACCEC01 (sample SAMN15323455, study PRJNA562643) | freshwater metagenome | isolation source: river surface water | place: USA:Blue River Watershed | collected 2017-08-18 | reverse complement strand
AGCGCCCACAAACGCAGCGCCTGTTAAACCCACACGCACCAGCAACTCTGTGGCAAACGGGTTGCCACCAAAAAGGGCCAAGGCCACCGCAACCCCCAGCGACGCACCGGATGCACTGCCTAGTAAATAAGGGTCAGCCAAGGGGTTACGAAACAAACCTTGCGCCAACGCGCCGGCGAGACCCAACAACGCCCCCGCCGCACAAGCCCCCACGCTACGCGGCAAACGAATGTCCCACACGATTTGCCATGCGGTGTCGTCTTGCAGGGCAGATAGCCAACTCTCAAAGCCTGTGCTGCCCACTGCGCTGCCCACTGCGATGCCGAACACACTTAACACCAGCAAGGTCAATGCCGCCAGCACTGGCGACCAACGCGCACCTTGAATCGTCATGGCTGGCCTTTCTCAGTCAGGCACTTAGCCATCAAACGCGCGGCTTCTGCCATACGCGGACCAGCGCGCACCAACATGTCAGACTCTTCCGATTTGAAATGGCACACGCGCTGTGTGCGCATGGCGCGCATGTTTTGCCAACCAGGGCGCGTCGTCATATCGGCAAAATTGCTGTCACCCACCATGATGATGTCGGGCTGCGCACGCACCACAAATTCAGGGTTGATTTTGGGGAATGGTCCGAGCGATGCAGGCAAGATGTTGCGTGCACCCAAACGCTGCAAAGTTTCACCAATGAACGATGACTCACTTGCGCCATACGGTGCACGACTGACTTCAAAGTACACGCGCTGCCCCTTGGCTTGTGCAGGAATCGATTGCGCAGCGGCGTTCACGGCAGCGTCGATGTGACGCCACACGCGGTCACTCTCTGCCACGGGCACATCCAACACCTGCGCCACGATGCGCATGACGCGCTGCACATCGGCGTGCGAGCGAGGCTCTAGCGCCAACACGGCGGTGCCTAAGGCAGTCAAGCGTTCAGCGCCACGGGCAGAGGTGGCCATCAACACCAAATCAGGCTTGGCAGCTACCACGCTTTCGATGTTTGGATCAATCCCACCACCCATGCGTGGCAACTTGGCAATGCTGTCAGGCCAGTTGGAATAACGATCCACACCCACCAGCTTTTGGCATTGCCCTAGAGCGCAGACGGTTTCGGTGAGCGAAGGCAACAGGCTGACGATGCGTTGTGGGGGGGTGTTGATCGTCACCTCGACTTGGCGATCATCGCGCAACACCACAGCGTGGGCGATGACACCCAAACCCAACAACGTGATCAACGCCAGGTGGCGAATCATGGCCATGCGTTTAAGCATACGATGCCTCCCACGCCTGCATGATTCGGTGCAACTGAGCCACGCCATCGGTCAACGCCGCGGGACCTGGCTGCAAAATGTCGGCCGACTTGATTTCAAAAATTTGGTGGGTGCGAACCGCGGGGACGTCTTGCCAACCTTCGCGCGCTGCTGCTTTTTCGGGGCGAAACTTCTTGCCACACAGGGAACCAATGATGATGTCGGGCGCACGATCGATGATGGTTTGTGCATCAGCAATGATGCGGTCTTTTCCCATCGGCATTTGTGCCAGTTCGGGGAAACAATCGTCCCCACCTGCGATGCCAATGAGTTCACTCACCCACCGAATGCCGCTGATGTGTGGGCTGTCCCATTCTTCAAAATACACCTTGGGCCGACGCTTGAACATGGCGACGGTTTGTTGAATGGCATCCAACTGCGCACGCATTTGCTGCAAACGCTGCAAGCCCTGCTCTGCTTGGCCCACCATGGCGGCCACTTGGTAGAGCATGGTAAAAATCTCATCCACACTGCGCTGGTTAAATACCGTCACCTGCACACCCGCGCGAATGAGCGAGGCAGCGATGTCTGCCTGCAAATCGGAAAAACCAAACACACAGTCAGGTTTGAGCGCCAAGATTTGATCGATCTTGGCGCTCAAGAAAGCACTCACCTTCGGCTTTTCATCACGCGCACGACGCGGACGCACGGTGTAACCCGAGATGCCCACAATGCGCGCCTCTTGCCCCAGCATGTACAGCCATTCCGTCGTTTCCTCGGTGAGGCAGACGATGCGTTGGGGGGATACGGTTGTCAGCACAAATTAGAAACTGCGTCGTGCCGTGAAAGTCCATGTCTGCCCTGCTTGAGGGTAGATGGATCGACTGGCAGGATTACACCGAGATCGATAATCGTAGTACTGCTTATCAAACAAGTTTGAAACTTGCCCCGCGAACAGCCATGCATCAAAACTATGGCTGTATCTTAAATTTGTTAGAGAGAAACTTGGAATGGCTTGTGAACAAGTATTGCTTAAATCACCAGCTACTTTTTGCTCTGATACCCACTGATTCAAGAGAACAATTTGCTGATTCGGACTCATTTGGTACATCAAATTCGCAGTCAGACTTTGCTCAGGTGACAACGGAACTTCCTTGCCTTCGTATTGCCCGCCCCTGAAAATAGATTTACGCTGCGCAACTTGCACACCTGTACGCAAAAACGTATTCAACTTCATTTTCGTTTCAAATTCGACACCCTCTCTACGGGTGGGATCAAAGTTCATGTTCGTCATGTAATCAGCGCCGAGTCCAATTTCGTCTCGCAAATCACTGCGGTAATAGCGAACAGTCCAATATCCTTCAGAATATTTTTGACGATACCCTAATTCATGATCCTTAGAGGTTTGCGGACGAAGCAAATTCAGTGTGCTGGGTGGACATCCAAATGTGCAACTAAACTCATCAGAGTTGGGTAGGCGAAAACTCGTTCCCACCCGACCATACAGCTCAGCCCCTTGCACAACTCGCTTTGCCAACCCTAGCTCCCAGCTATTATTTGAAGCATCCAGCGCACCGTTAGAGTCTCCTTTTGCTTCTCGGTAAGACTCGGTGTGCCGAACACCCGCAAATGCTTTGACACCTACTCGATTCCAATCTAACTCTTGACGACCGTAAAATGCATCCGAGGATTGATTAATGTGGATGTTTGAATTTCCCCATACGGGATCTAAAGTTTTTTTATCTTGGCTCCACCGCTCAGAGTCGACACCCATCACAAAACGTCCAGTGGCTTCAAACATAGGTAAATTGCGCCATGCTTTCAGACCAATGCGCGTTGTATCAGTGCTGCTATCCGTCGTATAACCATTAGCAATGTAATACCCCTTCGATTGAACATTACGGTGATTCACATCAGCACCAACTCTCCAAACACCCAGCGGCAGTTCTGCACTCAGTAAAAAATTAGCCGTATCAGTTTTTCCGTTGTCGTTGGGCTTGAGAGTTTGGCGCGGGTTGCTTTGAAACTCTGCCACATTAATACCCCCTGGCAAGCCACTAGCCTGTGACTGCACACCCAATTGAGCAGAGAGACTTTTATCCCCATCAGACCATGTTGTTTTAGCTAAGGCATTTCGCTCTTGAACACGGAAGTTATCTCGATGATTGTCCGTATTCAAGGCCGCGCCATAAATTTGAGATTTCCAGCTCTCAGAGGCGGTTCGCATTTCCACGCGACCTTCTCGCACACCTCTATTGCCAACACCGACAGAAATAGCTCCGCCCGATTCCGTCATTCCACGCCCCGTAATGATGTTGATCATGCCTGCCGTTGCACCCTCTCCATGCAAAACAGCTCCGCTACCACGAACAATTTCAATGCGTTCAATGCTGTCAACTGGAATCCAGCTAATTGCAGCCCCGCCCATATCACCCTCATTGAGTCGCACGCCATCTACCATGATGACCAAATTGCTACTGGCTGTTTCGCCGAAGCCACGTATATCTAAGCTTGGATTACGCCCGCCCGTTGTATCAATGCGCGTCACCACGCCTCCTAACCACCGTATAGCGTCGCTTGCATCTGTCACACCAGCAGATCGGATTTCCTCTGCCGTGATCACAGAAACACCCATCGGCAAAAGTGTTGGGTCTTGCGGGATTCGATTCGCTGTGATAACTGTATCGGGCAGCACCCGATCATTCAGGTTTTGTGCTTGTACCGACGCAGCCACAGCCAAAGACAACACAGAAAGCGCAGGCGCAAACGCACGTGCACACAGACGAGTAGATTTCTTCATGATTTAAATACCAACCTTATATGCTCCCACCGCCTTCCCCGACAGTGCTTGAGCGATCTAGCGGCGCTTTTTTAGACGCACCGCCACCTTGTTGGCCGGTATCCGGGCTGGCGGAGACTACCTCTGTCGCCTTCCCAAGCACTTGTTCAAGGCGCTCAGTGGCTTTTGTGACAGAAGCGGAGCCCAAGGGCTCGTCCGCTTGACCGTTGCGGGGGCAGCGCAGGTTAGATGTTGTCGAGTTGATCGATACGATCCTCCTGCTTCCCGTTGAACTGAGGCGTGTGAACCACACCTCGAGCACCAACGATGATAATTTTAACGAGAAAGCTTGCAGCCACCTTAAAATGCGAGGCCATGCCAAACACTCCCCTGATCGATCAAATCGCCCAGCGCGTCGAACATTTGCTGCTGCGTCACGAAGAACTGCAACGCACCAACGCCTTGCTGGCCACGCAAGTTCAAGAACTCACTCACGAGCGAGACTTGCTCAAGTCCCGCCTTGGCGCGGCACGTCATCGCATTGATGCATTGATTGATCGCCTGCCCCAAGGTACTGAGTCGAAGGACAACGCATGAAACAAATCGAAGTTCAAATCATGGGGCAAGGCTATGTGTTGGGCTGCCCAGAGGGGGGCGAAGGTCGCTTGAGCGAGGCTGTGGGCAAGGTCGACGAAGCCATGTGCAAGATTCGTGACGCCGGCAAGATCAAGGCGCGCGACCGTATTGCCGTGCTGGCCGCTTTGAATTTGGCGTTTGACCTCACCGATCGCCCTGCGTCAACGGCGTCAGATGCGCCAAGCGATATCTCCCACGCAGATCTGCACAACCTGTTGCAGCGCATGGATGCGGTACTCGCACGCGACAACCAACTCATTTAACGCGGCCTACAATCAAGGCGTCTGCAAGTCCTTGGGGCTTTATATTTCCTTGAACCAATGCTCATTGAGCTCGGGCTTGGAACATTGTTTGATGAGCGTGAGCGTCTCGCGTCAGATGAACCCAACGTCAAACTGACCTCGCCCACCTGAACCCCCGGTTCAGGATGACGGCCCTGAGGCTCCTTGCAGACACCTTCTTCTTTTTAAAGGCCTGCGCTTTCATGGACCTCCAACCCCAACTGATTTTTGAACTCGCCTTGCTTGGCGTATGCACAGGCTTTCTGGCTGGCTTGCTGGGCATTGGGGGGGGGATGGTGATGGTGCCGTTCTTGACCTTCATGCTTTCGCATCGCGGTGTTGACGCTGATTTGACGGTAAAGATGGCGATTGCTACCTCGATGGCCACCATCATCTTCACATCAATATCGAGCGTTCGGGCACATCACAAACGGGGTGCCGTGCGATGGGATTTGGTCAAGGGCTTGGCACCAGGCATCGTGCTGGGCAGCATGATCGGCAGCTTAGGGGTCTTTGCCATGCTCAAAGGCTCTTACCTCGCCATCTTCTTTGGTTTATTTGTGGGCTTTTCGGCGACCCAAATGTTCCTCGATAAAAAACCAGCGCCATCGCGTCAAGTGCCTGGCATGGCAGGTTTGTTGGGCGCGGGCAGTGGCATTGGCTTTTTGTCAGGCTTGGTGGGCGCGGGCGGTGGCTTCATCAGCGTGCCCTTCATGGCGTGGTGCAATGTGGCGATTCACAACGCCGTAGCAACCAGCGCGGCCTTGGGTTTCCCAATTGCTGTGGCCAACGTGTTGGGCTACGTGGTGAGCGGTATGTCCGTCGAGGGACTGCCTGCAGACGCCTTCGGCTTTATCTGGGTTCCCGCTTTGGTGGTAATCGCAGCATGCAGTGTGTTGACCGCGCCACTGGGTGCCAAAGCAGCCCACATGCTGCCGGTCAAAAAACTCAAACGCATCTTTGGCAGCATGCTTTATGTGCTGGCTATTTATATGTTTTACAAAGGCATCATGCACTGATCATTGGGGCACCAAGCACCACGGTGCTTGGTACTCCACAAGACCCATCCAGAGGGCCCAGCCCGAACTAGCGGCCAGCGCCGCACCAGCCAATCGCACACCCCAAGCGCCACTTTTACCTTGCACAGTTTGCGCGCCTCTCAAACGCAACCAAAGCCATGGACCGAGGGTCAAAACGACAGCACTTCCCAAGGCAAAAAGCGCCATGACACCCGCGCCTGCCAAGGGGTTGTTACTTAAGGCCGCCACCAACAAGGCGCCATACAACAAACCACAGGGCATCAACGCCCACAAGATGCCCAGAACAACAGCACCGCCGTTGCGCAGTTTGAGATGAGCGGTTGCACCCTGAACACGTCGCCAAATACCGCGACCTACATCTTCTAACCAAATGGGTTGTTCACCGCGCCACAGCAACAAGAGCCCGACCATGAAAGCCACAATGTGCAGCAGCGTCCACAAAGGACGAAAAGCGGCAGATTGGGTGCTGAGCCAGCCCACGCCCTGCATGGTGGTTGCAGCGAGTGCACCGAGGGTGCTGTAGCCAATGATGCGCCCGAGCTGAAACAACAGCATGGCTGAGGTGCCCTGCCCACCCGTTTGCTTTTGAGCAGCACGACCAATGCCCGCACAAGCTGCGCCACACATGGCCAAACAGTGCGGCCCGCCCGCCAGCCCCATCAGAAGTGCGGTGAGGGCCAAGGTGGTGTTCATCAGATGATTTTAGAGAACCTAGCGCGGGTCTTGTCTGCCTGCAAATAACGGTCAAACACCATGGCAACACCTCGGACAAAAAACCAGCCCAGTTCGGTGACGTGAATGCCCAAATCGTCCATGATCACCAGGCCTTGGTCTTGCATGTTGGCCAGAATACCCAGCTCATTGGCGAAGTAGGACTTGAAGTCCAACAAATGCGACAACTCCACAGACTCATAAAGCACACTGCCTTGACACATCAAGGCCATGATGACGGTCCGTCGAACCAAATCGTCCCGGGTCAAGGCCATGCCTCGCGCCACCGGCAAGCGTCCCTGGTTGAGCAAGTCGTAGTACTCGTCTAAGGTTTTGACGTTTTGACTGAACGTGGCACCCACGCGCCCGATAGAAGAAACGCCCAACGCCACCAAGTCGCAATCGGGTTGTGTGCTGTAGCCCTGAAAATTTCGGTGCAAACGCCCTTGTCGCTTGGCAATAGCCAACGCATCGGTGGGCAGCGCAAAGTGGTCCATGCCCACGTAAACATAGCCCGCGGCCATCAACACACGCATAGCACTGGACAGCATCACCAGTTTGGATGCGGCAGGGGGCAAATCTTGTGCATGAATACGACGCTGGGGCTTGAACCGCTCTGGCAAGTGTGCATACGCATAAAGCGCGATGCGATCGGGACGCAATTTGACGACTTGATCTAGCGTGCGCTCAAACGTTTCAGGGGTTTGCATGGGCAGGCCATAAATCAAATCCACATTGACAGATTCAAAACCCAATGCACGTGAGGCCGCGACCAAGTCAAAGACTTGTTCTGCAGGCTGAATGCGATGGACGGCCTTTTGAACCGCAGGCTCGAAGTCTTGCACCCCAAAGCTCAAGCGGTTGAAACCTTGTGCAGCAAGTACAGACAGTCGATCTCGGTTGACGGTACGAGGATCAATTTCTACCGAGTATTCACCGCCAGGTGCAAAACTGAAATTGCGACGCAGCATCGCCATGAGTTGTACCAACTCGTCATCGCTCAGAAACGTGGGACTGCCACCACCCAAGTGCAGTTGTGACACCACTTGCCCCTGCCCCAAGTGCGCGATGTTGAGATCCACCTCGCGTTCGAGATAGCGCAAATACTCGGCGCCTCGCTCATGGTGCTTTGTAATGATTTTGTTGCAGGCGCAGTAGTAGCACAGCGATTCGCAAAACGGAATATGCACGTACAGCGACAAAGGATAGGCCTTCGCCCCTAAGCCATCACGGCGCTGCTCCAACGCTTGTAAATACTCCGACTCGCCAAACGCTTCGACAAATCGATCGGCGGTCGGGTACGAGGTGTAACGTGGCCCAGCGACGTCGTAACGTTGCAAGAGTTCAGGATGAATGACAAGGTGAGTCATAAGTTTTGCGTCAAATTTGCGCTCCATAATAGGTGCGTCCCTACACTGAAAAGTTGACCTGAATCAACACAACCGACTGCCAGACCCATGAATTCCAACAGCATCAAAGTCGCCTGCTCCAACTGCAACTTACGTGAGCTCTGCATGCCTTTGGGACTGAGCGAAAGCGAGATGGCGCGTGTTGACGATGTGGTGGCAACCCGTCGCAAAGTGGCGCGTGGCGACAATTTATTTAGCCATGGTGACAAGTTCAATGCGTTGTACGCCATCCGCACGGGCTTCTTTAAAACACGCATTTCCTCAGAAGATGGCCGTGACCAGGTCACTGGCTTTCAAATGGCAGGAGAAATCATTGGCCTCGATGGCATCGTGAGTGACAAACACACCTGCGATGCCGTAGCGCTAGAAGATGCCGAGGTTTGCGTCATGCCTTTTGAACGTATTGAGGAGCTGTCACGCGAAATCACCTCATTGCAACGCCATGTCCACAAAATCATGAGTCGCGAGATTGTTCGTGAAAACGGCGTGATGATGTTGCTAGGGAGTATGCGCGCTGAAGAACGCTTGGCTGCGTTTTTGCTGAACCTCGTGCAACGCTTGCATGCCAGAGGCTTTTCTCAGTCTGAGCTCATTTTGCGGATGACCCGCGAAGAGATTGGCAGCTACTTGGGGCTCAAGCTAGAGACAGTCAGCAGGACGTTCTCTAAATTTGCAGAGGATGGCATCGTGGAGGTCAAGCAACGCCATGTACGCATCTTGAATGCCGATGCGTTGCGCCTAATTGTGAATTCAACAAATTGCCAGCCGATTTAGGCTGAAACAGGATCGCAGCAAACCTCTTGCTTAGGACAACCATCGGGCCGCTCGGTCGGCACCAAAGGACAGCGGTTCACCTCAAATGGCGAGATCGACAACAAAGTTGTCAGCGCACTGGATGCGCCTGTGATGGCCCAGAAAACAAAAAATGACAGGGTGTAAATACCTTGGCGAGACATTTCGATGGGATGACCGAACCACTGGATATCTTGTGGATCCACCATACCAAACACCAACATTTCTAAAACGCCCGCCACCAAAAAAGCAGGCCATGCAATCCACATCATGCGTTGAGCCAACATCTGAATCTCCTCAGAATTAATTAAATTCAGTTTAGGCCGAATTGACGTAAATCAATCATGGGGTTTTCGAGGGGTTTTCCTTGTTTAGAACGGTATTGCTGGGCGTCACCACGTGGTTGCGTGCCTGCATGGCAGGCGCCAACTGGAGGTCTTTCTCTGCCTGCAGCGTTTTGTTGATGTCTAAACCGCGTCTGTAGTAGTCTTCCGCGACCACAGGATCAGGTACACGAATGGCGATGGCCAAGGTGATAAACCCGGCCACGATGACCGCCAATGGGCCTGCGATGATCAGCCAGACATGGCCATATTTCCACCAAGGTTGGGTATCGGTCATGGTTTGTTTCATAAAAATTTACCTGGGCACGATGAAGACAGATTTCTCAACCACCAAATCATCGCTGTCTAACGCCTGAATTTCAAAGGTGATTTTGTGTGAACCACCTTCAACCGAACCATAAGGCACGTCAGCGCGCAACACAACCCAACGTGCTTGTGCGGGATCCACCATCACCTCAGTCTCACTGGTGATCTTCAGTTGCGGCAAGCCTTTGACCGACAAGCGGTAGGTTTGCACGCGCTCTGCCGCGTTCATGATCTGCAGACGGTACACATTCTCTAATGTGCCGTATTCGGTAATGCGAGACAAGGTCGAACGATCGCGGACCACGTCGACCTTGAAAGGTGTGCGCAGCCCCAGCGACACCAACAGCGCTATCGTCACCGCCACCAAGATCATGGTGTAAATCTGAATACGCGGACGCATCAAGCGTTGCCACATTTGCTGAGGCGTCCATTGGTTATCCATCGCATTTTGGGTGGAGTAGCGCACCAAGCCGCGGGCATAGCCCATTTTGTCCATCACGGTGTCACACACATCGGCGCATGCGCCGCAACCAATGCATTCGTATTGCAAGCCATTGCGAATGTCGATCCCAGTCGGGCACACTTGCACACACAACGTGCAATCAACACAGGCACCAAGATTCAAAGCCCCCACCTCGGCCTTTTTGGAGCGCGGGCCACGCGGTTCACCGCGCGCGGTGTCATACGTCACGATGAGTGTGTCGTGGTCGAACATGGCACTTTGAAAACGTGCGTAAGGACACATGTACTTGCAGACCTGTTCACGCATGAAGCCCGCATTACCGTAAGTTGCAAAAGCGTAAAAGAAGACCCAAAAGAGTTCCCACGAACTCATGTTGGTGAGAAAAAACTCCATCGCTAATTCACGGATAGGGGTGAAATAGCCGACAAACGTGAAGCCCGTCCAGATCGAGAAGAAGATCCAAATCAAATGTTTGTACCATTTCTTCACCAACTTCTCGAGCGAAAAATCTGCATCGTCCAACCGCATGCGTGCCGATCGATCGCCCTCTACTTTGCGTTCGATCCACAAGAAAATTTCGCTGTACACCGTTTGAGGACAGGCGTAACCACACCACAAACGCCCTGCAACCGCCGTAAACAAAAACAGCGCCAAGGCGGAGATAACCAACAAGCCTGTGAGGTAAATAAAGTCTTGGGGATATAAGACCAAACCAAAAATATAAAACCGACGCGACGCTAAATCGAACAACACGGCTTGCCGTGTGCCCCACTCCAACCAAGGCAGGCCATAAAAAAGCAACTGCGTCAGGACAACAAAAATCCAACGCCAATAAGCAAAGATACCCTCGACAGAGCGAGGGTAGATTTTTTTGGATGCAGCATAAAGCGAAACCATCGCCTCATCCGCAGAACCCGAAGGTTCTGGAATGATAGGGATGGTCTTGCGCTGCTTCGATTCGTCCGCAGAGTTCAAAATTGATTACTTAACTTCAGCAGGTTTGTTGTTTGAAAAACCCCAAACATAAGCGGTCAACACATGAATTTGTGATGGGGTCAGGCGGCCTTCTTGCGCAGGCATTTGGTTGACCTTGCCGTTGTTGATCATGGCTGCAATGGCCTCTTCGCCCCAACCATGCAACCAGACTTTGTCCGTCAAGTTGGCAGACCCCAAGGCTTGCATACCTGCACCATCAGGACCATGACAGGCAGCGCAAGCGCCAAACTTCGATTTACCCAATGCCGCACGCACAGAGTCATGCGGACTACCCGACAAGCTCAATACATAGTGCGACACATTGCGGATGTCCTCAGGTGAACCCACCGCGGCAGCCATGGGCGGCATTTGACCCACACGACCTTTGGTCAGGGTCTCCTTGATTTTGTCAGGCGTACCGCCATGCAACCAATCGTTGTCGGTCAGATTGGGGAAGCCTTTAGAACCGCGTGCATCAGAGCCGTGGCACTGCGCACAGTTGTTCATGAACAAACGCTCGCCCACCGCCATGGCTTTGGGATCTTTGGAGAGTTGCTCAGGCGATTGCGCATTGAAAGCGGCATACAACGGCTCGAGTTCTTGGTTTGCTTTGGCAACCTCAGCCTCGTATTGACCCGCAGAGCTCCAACCCAATTTGCCAGCAAAGCTGCCCAAACCTGGATAAGCCAGGCCATACACCACAGCAAACACCATGGTGATGATGAACAACCACAGCCACCAACGTGGCAAGGGGTTGTTCATCTCGCGCAGGTCTTCGTCCCACACGTGACCAGTTGTGCCATCTTCTTGATGCGCCGAGACTTTAACTTTCGCCGAGAACCACAACAAAAATGCGCAGTAAACGATGCCTAAGATTGAAATGGCAGATACGAAGATCGACCAAAAATTACTTGTGAAATCACTCATGATTCGATTCCTTTACAAAGACCACCCGGCCTTAGTCTTGATCGAGGGGCAGCTTCGATGCGGCCTCAAAATCTTCTTTGTTACGTCGAGAAAAAGCCCACACCATGATGCCGATGAACACGGCAAATGAAAGCACCGTGGTGATGACGCGCAGATCATTGACATCCATGGTTGTGTCTCCTTATTTGAGTGCGAGGCCCAAGCCTTGGAGGTAAGCAATCACAGCATCCATCTCAGTTTTACCCTTGACTTCTTCTTCTGCTTTTGCAATTTCCTCATCCGAATAAGGCACACCCACTTTGCGCAACGCCTTCATGTTGGATGGCACTTGCGCAGCATCCACCAAGTTTTTGGTCAACCATGGGTACTCAGGCATGTTGGACTCAGGAACCACATCGCGCGGATTGTTCAAGTGAACACGGTGCCACTCGTCGCTGTACTTGCCGCCCACGCGTGCCAAGTCAGGCCCCGTGCGCTTGCTGCCCCATTGGAAGGGGTGGTCATACACCGACTCGCCAGCCACTGAGTAGTGGCCATAACGCAGTGTTTCTGCGCGGAAGGGACGAATCATTTGCGAGTGACAGTTGTAGCAACCCTCACGAATGTAAACATCACGCCCCGCCAACTGCAACGCGGTGTAAGGCTTGACGCCTGTGACAGGCTCTGTGGTGGAATTTTGGAAGAACAAGGGCACGATCTCAACCAAACCGCCAAAAGCGACAGCGAGCAAGATCAAAACGATCATCAAAAAGTTATTGGTTTCCACGCTCGCGTGGGAAAAACCTTTGGAATTGTTATCAGACATTTATTTCTCCTCAGGCGTGCGCAGGTGCGGGGATGGCAACGCTGACCGTTTGACCGCCCATCGCTGTCTTCACAACGTTCCACAACATGATGACCATGCCGCTCAAGTACAACAAGCCACCCGCAACACGAATCACATAGAAGGGATAAGTCGCCTTGACAGACTCGACAAAGGTGTAGGTCAAGGTGCCGTCTGCATTGATCGCACGCCACATCAGGCCTTGCATCACACCCGCAATCCACATCGCAGCGATGTACAACACGATGCCGATGGTGGCCAACCAGAAGTGAACTTCAATGGCTTTGACGCTGAACATTTCCTTGCGACCAAACAACTTTGGCACCAAAAAGTAGATGGAGCCCATAGACACCAAGCCCACCCAACCCAAGGCACCTGAGTGCACGTGGCCCACGGTCCAGTCGGTGTAGTGAGACAAGGCATTCACTGTCTTGATGGCCATCATGGGACCTTCGAAGGTGGACATGCCGTAGAACGACAAGGACACGATCAAGAAACGCAAGATAGGGTCATCGCGCAGTTTGTGCCATGCGCCAGACAAGGTCATGATGCCGTTGATCATGCCGCCCCAGCTAGGTGCCAACAAGACCAATGAGAACACCATGCCCAAGGACTGCGTCCAGTCAGGCAACGCGGTGTAGTGCAAGTGGTGAGGACCCGCCCACATGTACGTGAAGATCAACGCCCAGAAGTGGACAATGGACAAACGGTAAGAGTACACAGGACGACCCGCTTGTTTGGGGATGAAGTAATACATCATGCCCAAGAAGCCAGCCGTCAAAAAGAAGCCCACTGCGTTGTGACCGTACCACCACTGGACCATCGCATCTTGTGCGCCAGCGTAGGCCGAATAAGACTTCATCAAACCAGCGGGAATTGCTGCACTGTTAACAATGTGTAACAACGCCACCGCAATGATGAATGCGCCGTAGAACCAGTTGGCCACATAGATGTGTTTCACCTTACGTGTACCCACGGTACCGAAGAACACCACCGCATAAGCGACCCAAACCACCGCGATCAAGATGTCAATGGGCCACTCGAGTTCGGCGTATTCTTTACCCTGTGTGAAACCCAAAGGCAGGCTCAATGCTGCAGCCAAGATGACCAATTGCCAACCCCAAAAAGTAAAAGCAGCCAACTTGGGCAAGAACAGCGCCGTGTGGCAGGTACGCTGCACCACGTAGTAGCTGGTCGCGAACAAGGCACTGCCGCCGAACGCGAAGATCACCGCATTGGTGTGCAACGGACGCAAGCGACCGTAGGTCAACCATGGAATGCCGAAGTTCAGTTCGGGCCAAGCCAGTTGGGAAGCAATGATCACGCCTACCAGCATGCCAACCACGCCCCAAACCACCGCCATGATGGAAAACTGCCGAACAACGGTGTCGCTGTAAACGGCTTGTTGTGATGAGTTCATCGGTCACCTTTCATTTTTCAAACCAGTATCCTCAAATAACCCAAACAGGTTATTGATTCAAATCAATCGTTGCGAAGAATACGCTCGCCTTCTTGCTCCACGCTGTCGAACTGCCCTCTTTGAATCGCCCACCAGAGGCCTCCCAAAATGAAAAGCACCAAAAGTACAGACAGCGGAATGAGTAAATACAAAATATCCATCAAAGTCCTTTTGTGAGCCGCAAAGAATTCAAGACAACCCACAACGAGCTCAGCGCCATGCCCAGCCCAGCCAGCCAAGCAGGCAGCCAACCCACCACGGCTAAAGGCACACACACAGCGTTATAAGCCGCAGCCCAAGCCAAGTTTTGCTTCACCACACGCAAGGTCTGTTTTGCCAACTTGACGCTGTGCGCCACCACCAACAAACTGCCCCCCATCAAGACAAAGTCCGATTTGGACTGCGCCAAGGGAACAGCATTGCCAAACGCCATTGAGACATGCGCCCCAGCGAGGACTGGACCATCGTTCAGTCCATCACCCACCATGGCTACTTTGGCCCCTTGGGCCTGAGCAGCTTGCATTCGCGATAACTTGTCTTGCGGAGTGCAAGCACCCCAAGCTTTTGTAATCCCTACCTGCTGCGCAACGGCATCCGCCGATTCAGGCCGATCCCCAGAAAGTAGCCACACATTCACATGCAGGTCTTTCAAGGCTTGCACCGTTTGTGCGGCATCTGTACGGACATCTTCTGACAATCGCCAACTCGCGAGCCATTCGTTCTCCGTGCATAAGTGTACTTGGCAAAGTGCCAATTTATCGGGTATACCCTCGGTTTTGGGCGCGCAAAAAGCGGCAGACCCCAAACGCAAACGTCCGTTCCAAGTTCCCTCAAGGCCTTGACCCACGGTTTCTTTTACATCCTGCACCACCATCGAATCACCCAAAGGCAAGGCTTCGCGCGCCAGCACCAACGCCCGCGACAAGGGGTGCAAGGAATGCTTGGCCAACGCAGCAGCCAAACTCAGTGCAGTTTCTGGACTGATGTGCTCGGCCGTCCACGTTTGTGTCACTCGCTGTCCGTCTTGCGTCAACGTGCCCGTCTTGTCAAAGATCAATGTATCTATCTCGGCCAAAGCTTCGAAGGCTTGCAAATGGCGCACCATGACACCACGTCGGGCCAAGTTGCCCGCAGCAGCCAGCATGGCAGCAGGGGTTGCCAATGAAAGCGCACAAGGACATGTCACCACCAACACGGCAACAGCCACCATGAGTGCATGACTTGGACTCGTAGACCACCACCAAAGCGCAGACAAAAAAGCCAAAAATAAAACGCCCAGTAAAAAAGGCTTGGCAATGCGGTCCGCCAATTGCGCCAAACGCGGTTTTTGCAGAGACGCGTTTTCCATCAACGACACAATCTGTGAGAACTGCGTGCCCTCTCCCACTTGCGACACGCGCACGACCACCACGCCACTTAAGTTATGACTGCCTGCGACCACCGAGTCGCCCACCCCACGCGACTGCGGATGTGACTCACCAGTGAGCAAAGCTTCATCGGCCAAGGTCTGCCCCTCCAAAATCACACCATCGGCCGGAAAGCTTTCCGACGGTGCAACACGAATCACATCCCCCACCAACAAACGACGAACAGCGACTCGCTCAAAATCGCCTGCCGCTGTCTGACGCTCGACGCTGTCAGGCAAACGATTCATGAGCGCCTCTAAAGCGCCGGCAGTGCGGTCCCGCAAACGCAATTCGAGCCATCGTCCGGTGAGCAAGAAAAAAACAAACATGGTCAGAGAGTCGAAATAAACCTCACCTCCAAACACACCACGGGGTTCAAAAGTCGCCGCCGAACTGAGCAAAAACGTGATGGCCATTCCCAAGGCCACTGGCAGGTCCATGCTGATCTGCCGCGCACGCAAGTCGCGCAAAGCGTTGCTAAAAAATGGACCGCATGAAAACAGCACCACCGGCAAGGTCAGCACCCACGACGCCCAGCGCAACAAATCAACCATGTCAGGGGTGATGTCACCCTCCCCAGCCACATAAGCCGGATAGGCGTACATCATCACTTGCATCATGCAAAAACCAGCCACCAGCCAACGCCACAAGGCGCGTCGACTTTCTTCATGCCGCGCTTGTCGCAAGGTGTTGTCTGCCGCAGGCAATGCACCGTAGCCTGCTTTCGAAATGGCCGCCATCCATTGCGACGGTCTGGCACGCTGTGCAGACCAAACCACTTTGGCGCGATGCGTGGCTGCATTGACCTCAACAGACTGAACGCCCGGCACAGCCATGAGCGCCTCTTCCACGGTAAAGGCGCATGCGGCGCAATGCATCCCCTGAATCACCACATGCGAGTCCCAACAATCATCGTCTTGCGAAGGTGCGGATGATTTGTGCTGCTGACTGAAGCGCAACCACTCTTGGCGGTCATCCAGCAACGAAGACAAGGAAGAATCAGGATGCATAAGCATGAGAGCCTAACGGCTTAGTCTTAACCCAGCTTGACATGCATCAACACCCTGGGGATCAAATGCAGTAAGCTGAGCGTTCAACTAACACAAGGAGCAGTTTATGTACAAACGAATTTTGGTGGCCACTGACGGTTCGACATTGTCTAAAAAAGCCATCACTAGCGCGATTGAATTGGCTGTTTTGAGTGGGGCTGAATTGATCGCCGTCAAAGTCACGCCACGTTACCCACAAAGCTACTTTGAAGGTGCATTGCCACTGAGTGCAAGCGAAGTGTCAAAAATTGAAAAAGGTTGGACAGACGGTGCACAAAAAACCTTGGACGCAGCAGTGAAATCTGCCAAAACAAAGGGCGTCAACGCCAAAGCCGTGGTCGTGAAATCAGACATCGTCTCAGACGCGCTCATCGCTACCGCCAAAAAACACAAAGCCGACTTAATCGTGATGGCCTCACACGGCCGTCGCGGTATCAAACGCTTGCTGCTCGGAAGTGAAACACAACAGGTGCTGACACATGCCAATGTCCCGGTGCTGGTACTGCGTTAATTCACGCTTGTTACCCACAAAAAAGCCGCTCTTGCAGCGGCTTTTTTGCGACGGATAGCGACTCAAACCGTCACGCGCTGCTTCGCTTCTTCATATTCGCGTTTCAATCGCGCAACCAAGCTAGCTGCGGGCACCACAGCCTTGATCACACCGATCCCTTGGCCACAACCCCAAATGTCTTTCCATGCTTTCTGAGCACCGCCGCCAAAATTCATTTGGCTGGGGTCACTTTCTGGCAAATTGTCTGGGTCTAAGCCCGCATTGCGAATAGAAGGGGCCAAGTAGTTGCCATTCACGCCAGTGAACAAGTTACTCAACACCACATCGTCTGAGCTGCCATCCACCACCGCTTGCTTGTACGCATCCGAAGCACGAGCCTCGTCGGTGGCGATGAATGCTGAGCCTACATAGGCAAAGTCTGCACCCATGGCTTGGGCTGCCAAGATAGCGCCCCCCGTGGCAATCGACCCGCTCAGCGCAACAGGTCCATCAAACCACTCACGTATTTCTTGAATCAATGCAAACGGGCTCTTGGAACCGGCGTGGCCACCTGCGCCAGCAGCCACGGCAATCAACCCATCGGCACCTTTTTCAATGGCCTTTTTAGCAAATTTGTTGTTGATCACGTCATGCATCACGATGCCGCCATAGCTGTGCGCTGCGGCATTCACATCTTCACGTGCGCCGAGCGACGTGATGATGATCGGCACTTTGTATTTGACGCACAACGCCATGTCGTGCTCCAGACGGTCATTGCTTTTGTGCACAATTTGGTTGACCGCAAAAGGCGCAGCCGGTTGATCAGGGTGATCACGGTTGTAGGCCGCCAGGGCTTCCGTAATTTCAATCAACCATTCTTCCAGCTGCTCCGCAGGGCGGGCATTCAGCGCTGGCATAGATCCCACCACCCCTGCTTTGCACTGTGCAATCAACAACTTGGGGTTGCTGATGATGAACAAAGGCGAAGCAATAACGGGGAACTTGAGCGACTGCAACACGGGCGGTAAACGCGACATATCAAACCCTTTAGAAAATCAGGGCACTCAAAGTGCCCTGATGATGATTGATGAATGCTCTAAACCTTGTGATTTAAAAAGCGTCAAGCGCCATCTCAGTCACGCTGTCTGCACCATCCACGATGCTGTCGCCCAAGCTGGGCACTTTGACCAAAATGTGATCGGCATAAAAACGCGCGGTGGTGATTTTGGATTGCATGAACACCGCATCGTTGCCCTTCGCCAGTTCAGCCTCAGCCACCAACAAAGCGCGGGCCATTTGCCAGCCCGCCACCAAGTTGCCGGTGAGCATCAGGTAGGGAACGCTGCCTGCGAACACGGCATTGGGGCTGGCTTTCGCGCCAGCCACCACAAAGTCGACCACGCTCAAGAACGCTTCGCGAGCGGCCTTCAAACGCGCAGCCATCGCCTTGGCATTGGCGCTGCCGCTCTTGAGCAACTCCGCTTCGGTGCTGGCAATTTGCGCTGCAATGCCTTTGGCGGTTTGGCCACCATCACGGCCCGTCTTGCGGCCAATCAAGTCGTTGGCTTGAATGGCGGTAGTGCCTTCGTAAATCGTCAAGATCTTGGCGTCGCGGTAGTACTGCGCTGCACCTGTTTCTTCGATGAAACCCATGCCACCGTGCACTTGCACGCCCAAGCTGGTCACTTCCAAACTCATCTCAGTGCTGAAGCCTTTGACCAAGGGCACCAAAAATTCGTAGAAGGCCAAGTTTTCTTTGCGTGTGTCGGCATCGGGGTGATGGTGCGAAGCGTCATACGCTGCAGCAGCCACGGTCGCCATCGCGCGGCAACCCTCGGTGTAGGCGCGCATGGTCATCAACATGCGGCGCACGTCGGGATGGTGAATGATGGGGGCGCTGGTTTTCATGCTGCCGTCCACAGGGCGGCTTTGCACGCGGTCACGTGAGAAAGTCACGGCCTTTTGATACGCGCGCTCAGCAATGGAGATGCCTTGCACGCCCACGGCGTAACGCGCGGCGTTCATCATGATGAACATGTATTCGAGACCACGATTTTCTTCGCCCACCAAGAAACCGATTGCCCCACCGTGGTCGCCGTATTGCAATACCGCTGTGGGGCTGGCTTTGATGCCCATCTTGTGCTCAATGCTCACACAATGCACATCGTTGCGCGCACCCAGTGAACCATCGGCGTTCACCATGAACTTGGGCACCACAAACAAGCTGATGCCCTTCACGCCTTCGGGTGCGCCTTGCACACGAGCCAACACCAAATGAATGATGTTCTCAGCCATGTCGTGCTCACCGTAGGTGATGAAGATCTTGGTGCCAAACACTTTGTAAGTGCCATCAGGCAAAGGTTCTGCACGTGTGCGCACAGCGGCCAAGTCAGAGCCCGCTTGTGGCTCAGTCAAGTTCATGGTGCCAGTCCACTCTCCTGACACCAGCTT
>JACCEC011298257.1_pt1 | contig 19602 bp, 21 predicted proteins | sample 7450121 | NCBI WGS metagenome assembly JACCEC01 (sample SAMN15323455, study PRJNA562643) | freshwater metagenome | isolation source: river surface water | place: USA:Blue River Watershed | collected 2017-08-18 | reverse complement strand
GTAATTCATGGCCAAGAAGGTCATCGACAGCACCAGTGGGATCGTGATGGCCACCACCAAGCCAGGGCGCATGTCCACATACCAACCGTAGCGTCCGCCCTTGTGCAAACCTAGAGAGACAAAGCTGACCAATAACACAATCATCACTGCCTCAATCAGCACACGCACAAACTCGCCCACCGATTTCGACACCGCTTTGGGTTGGTCTTGCACCTGAACCAAGCTGACGCCTGCTGGCAAAGTCTTTTCAATTCGGGTGGTCGCCACTTGCAGTGCTTTGCCCAAGGCGATGATGTCTCCGCCCTTAGCCATCGACACGCCAAGCGCGATCACCGGCTGACCTTGGTGGTGCACCTTCACCATCGCGGGGTCCACAAACCCACGCTTCACTGTGGCGATGTCGCCAAGCTTCACTTGCTGGCCTGAGCTACCGCGAATCGGCATGGCGCGCAGCTGTGCTTCGGTTTCAAACTGACCTTCAATGCGCACCTGCAAGATATCGAGGGGCGACTGCACGGTGCCGGCGTTTTCCACCGCGTTCTCTTGCCCCAATTGCGCGAGTACCGCACTCAAATCCAAACCCAGCTGCACCAAACGCTTTTGCGGAATCTCGATGAAGATTTTTTCGTCCTGCACCCCAAACAGTTCGACCTTCGCCACGTCGTGCACACGCAAGAGTTGTTGCCGCACATCGTCGGCAAACTTTTTCACCTCGGCAGGGTTGAATCCAGGGGCATCCAAGGCGTAGATCACGCCAAACACATCCCCAAACTCATCATTGAAAAATGGCCCTTGCACGCCTTGCGGCAAGGTGTAGCGGATGTCGCCAATCTTTTTGCGCACCGTGTACCAAACGTTGGGCACATCGCCAGGCTTGGAAGAGTCTTTGATCTGGAAAATGATTTGCGATTCACCGGGCTTCGAGTAGCTGCGAATCTTGTCGGCAAAAGGCACCTCTTGCAGGGTGCGCTCGATCTTGTCGGTCACCTGCTCGGACACTTGCTGCGCTGTGGCACCGGGCCAATACGTGCGCACCACCATGGCACGGAAGGTGAACGGCGGGTCTTCGTCCTGCCCCAGTTGAAAGTAGGACGCGATGCCCAACACCATCAACACCACCATCAGGTAGCGCGTCAGCGCCGCGTGCTCGAGCGCCCATTTCGAGAGGTTGAACTTCTCCATGTTCACCTCACTTAGCCGCGCCGAAAATGGACACCTTCTGACCTGCTGTCAGCACATGCACGCCCGAGACCACGACTTGGTCTCCGTTTTGCAAACCCGAGTCGACCACGGCATCGTTGCCATCGGCGGTCGTCACCTGAATCGCTTGCGCTTTGACTGTCATGGTCGCCGCATCCAACACCCACACCGATGTCGCGCCAGCCTCCGTGCGCAAGGCGCTGGTGGGCAGTTTGATGCGCGGTTTGCTGCTGGAATTCGCCGCACGCAAACTGACCGTGACCGTGGTGCCCAACACCGGGTTGGCGTCTTTGGGCAATGCCGCTTTGACCATGAACGAACGCGTCACCGCATCGGCACTGGCTGACACATCACGCACTTTGGCCTCGAGTGTTTTACCGTCTTGCCACAAACGTACGTCGACCGTCACACCCGGCTTCAGAGCAGACAACTTGTCTTCGGGCACCGCAAACACAATGTCGCGCGGGCCATCGAAAGCCAAGCGGACCACCGGTTGCCCAGCCGCCACAACTTGACCGGCTGAGGCATCAATCGACGTGACCACTCCCGCGCCGTCGGCCAGCTACTGGGTGTAATTGGATTGGTTGCCCTGCACCGTGTTTTGCGCCTGCGCTTGCCGCCATTGAGCCTCAGCCGCTTTGAAATTGGTTTCGCGACGCTCCAACTCGGCGGCGCTGATGAAGCCTTGCGCATGCAAGCCTTGGTAACGCTTCAAATCGGTAGCGGCCAAATCACGGTTGCTCTGCGCAGCAATCAGCTGGGCGGCGGCGGCCTCGGCCGTCACGCGGTAATCTTGTGGATCGATCTGCGCCAACAGCTGTCCGGCTTTGACACGCTGACCCAACTCTGCAGGACGGTGGACCAATTTACCCCCGACGCGAAAACCCAAGCTCGACTCCACGCGCGCGCGGACTTCGCCTGAGAACTCCAAATCAAACGACGTCGCTGACTCCCCCACCGTCACCACCTTGACTGCGCGGACGGGGTCTTCTTGGGGCGGCGCCTTGCTGCAGCCCACCAACACAGCCGCACTGACCAGTGCCAAAAACAAACGAAACAGGGGAGTGACAGGGCTCAACATGGCGTTCCAAACACATTAATGACCGATTGGTTATTAATGTACCCGATGTTCATTTATCCCCAGCGTCCAGAAGGGCACGACAATCAAGGACGCCTATGTCCAACGTCGCGCATTACGAAAACTTTCCTGTCGCCTCCTGGCTCTGCCCAGCGCGATTGCGACCGACTGTGCAAGCCCTCTATCACTTCGCGCGCACAGCGGATGACTTGGCCGACGAAGGCGACGCACCAGCTCACCACCGTCTGGACGATTTAGCCCAATACCGCGCTGACTTGGAAGCTTGCTTGACACACAAGGGCACGCTCACGCCCCGATGGCGCCCGGTGTTCGACGCATTGGCAAAAGCAATAGAACATGCCCCCCTGCCCTCGCAGCCCTTGTTTGATTTACTCGACGCCTTTGAGCAAGACGTGGTCTACACCAGCGTCGGTCAAGGCTACAAAAACCGACAAGAGTTGCTCGACTACTGCCGTCGCTCAGCCAACCCCGTCGGACGTCTCATGCTGCATTTGTATGGTGTGACGGATGACACAGCATTGATACAGAGCGATGCCGTTTGCAGCGCGCTGCAACTCATCAACTTCTGGCAAGACCGCGCCGAAGACTTGCGCCGCGGACGCGACTACCTCCCCCAAGACAGCACCTTGGCCGAGGAGTTGCGTTTTGCTCGAGACCTGATGCAACAGGGCGCCCCGTTGGCGCGACGTGTGAAGGGCTTGGCAGGTTGGGAATTGCGTGCGGTGGTGCAAGGCGGACTGCGCATTTTGGACAAGCTCGACAGCCGACCCGAAGTGGCCGACCACACCCAACTCATGCGCCCCACCATCACGCGCGCTGACATGGTTCGCATCGCTTGGCGCTGCGTGCGCATGTAAGGCCCTCGGTGCGCCTGGGTGTCGGATAATTCAACCGACATGACACCTCAAGACTACGTTCAGCAAAAAGCCTCCGCGTCAGGCAGCAGCTTTTATTACGCCTTCCTGTTTTTGCCGCCCCAGCGCCGCGCAGCCATCACTGCGTTCTATGCTTTCTGCCGCGAGATCGATGATGTGGTCGATGAGGTCAGCGACCCCGGCGTGGCTGCCAGCAAATTGGCCTGGTGGCACACCGAGGTTCGCCAAGCCTTTGCGGGACAACCCAGCCATCCAGTGACACAGGCCTTGATGCCGTTGGTGCCCACCTTTGGCATCCAAGAAGCATCGCTTCAATCCGTGATTGAGGGCTGCGAGATGGACTTGAGCCAAACCCGCTACTTGGACTATCCCAACCTCACGCGCTACTGCCACTTGGTAGCCGGCGTGGTGGGCGAAGTGTCAGCCAAGATTTTTGGCCAAACCGATCCAGCCACCACCGCCTATGCGCACGCCTTGGGGCAAGCCTTTCAGCTGACCAACATCATCCGTGACGTCGGCGAAGACGCATTGCGTGGCCGCATTTACCTACCCGTGAGCGAGTTGCAGCAATTCGACGTCAAAGCCCACGAGGTGTTGAACCGGGTTGACTCGGATCGCTTTCAAGCCCTGATGCAGTTCCAGGCCGCACGCGCCCACGCGCTGTACGACGAAGCTTTGGCACTGTTGCCAGCCGTTGACTGGACCACCCAAAAACCCGGGCTCATGATGGCCAGCATTTACCGCACCTTGTTGCGCGAAATCGAAGCCAAGAAGTTTCCGGTGCTCAAGCAACGCGTGGCCCTCACGCCGCTGCGCAAGCTCTGGCTCGCTTGGAAAATGCAAGCCTTGGGCCGCTTCTAACTTTTGCCACTCCACCAAACGTGAAGCAACTGACTGTCGCAGGTGCAGGCTGGGCTGGATTGGCTGCTGCCGTTGCAGCCACCCAAGCCGGATGGCACGTGCGCTTGTTTGAGGCCGCCCCCATCGCGGGTGGGCGTGCAAGGCGCTTGGCCCAAACCTTTGCGGGCCAGCCGCTCGACAATGGGCAGCACATCTTGATCGGCGCCTATGCCCATACCCTGGCCTTGATGCGCACAGTGGGTTTGAACCCTGACGCGCTGCTGCAGCGCGTCCCACTCGATGTGCGTTTTGCCGATGGGTCTGGCTTGTGCTTACCCGCGTGGCCTATGCCGTTCAACCTGCTCGCGGGCGTTGCGCGTGCGCCCGGTTGGACACTGCACGACAAAGCTCAGTTGTTTCAAGCTGCATGGCAATGGCAACGGGCCAAGTTTGCGTGCGATGCAAGTTGGACGGTGGCCGAGCTTTGCGCACGTACGCCAGTCAGCCCCCAGGTGTTGGCACAGCTGATCGAGCCCTTGTGTTTGTCAGCACTCAACACCCCCGTCACAGAAGCCAGTGCTTCGGTTTTTTTGCGCGTCCTGCACGATGCCTTGTGGGGTGGATCTGGCAGTTCAGACCTGCTCGTCCCCCGTGCCGATTTAGGTGCTTTGCTGCCAGACGCTTGTTTGGAATGGCTGAGGGCACATGGCGCTGAGATTCATTTGGGGGAACGCCTCAACGCCAGCGATGTGACCGAGCTTCAACGCCAAGCAGCTGCTGACCCGACGCACGCGGTGCTACTGGCTTGCCCCGCTTGGGAGGCTGCACGACTGAGTGCAGAGATCGCGCCGGATTGGGCGGATACCTGCGCAGAACTGTCGCACACGGCCATTGCCACCGTGTATTTGCATTGCACAGACGCAGGCTTTAGAGGGCTGGCACGTCCGATGGTGGCCTTGCGCAGCGATGCGCAAGCACCAGCCCAATTTGTATTTGACCGAGGGGCGCTCACCGCACAAACAGGCCTGCTCGCTGCCGTGGTCAGCGCCTGTGACACCGAACGTGAGGCGTTGACCGAACAGGTGCGTGACCAAGTCTGCGAACAACTGGGGCTCACCCAAGTTCAGGTGGTGCAAACCGTGGTGGAAAAGCGCGCCACGATCGCCTGCACGCCTGGGATGGTGCGCCCTGAACCCACCATCGCCAAAGGGCTGTGGGCCTGCGGTGATTACATCCGCGGACCCTACCCGTCGACGTTAGAGGGCGCAGTGCGTTCAGCCGAGCACGTGGTCGCAGAGCTCGACCAAATGGCTGACGGTCAACGGCTGCGCTGAGGCATGTGGCCACACATGGCCTTGTGTGTTCACCCAGACGGTTTGCATCCCCGCCTCTAACGCACCCAACACATCGGTGGTGGCATCGTCCCCCACATGCAAGACCGCATCTGCAGGCAACTGCAACTGCGCCGCTGCGGCATGAAATATTCGCGCATCCGGCTTGGCAACACCAATCAAACGGGCACTCACGGAGGCTGTGAAATAGGGTGCCGCAGAGGTACGAAATACGTCAGCATTGCCATTGGACACGCTGACCAATGGATACCTTGCCGCCAACTGGGCCAAGGCTTCTTGGACCCCGTCGTACAACGCAACGTTCTGGCGTTCGGCAAAAAACACCTCAAACGCTGGGTCAGCCAAATGCGCTGCGTTTCCTGCACGCTGCAGGCTGACACGAATCGCTTCGCGGCGCAGAAAACTCAAGTCATGGGCCATCTCAGGGTGGCGTTGATTTACCTCTGCACGAATTGCTTGCTTGACGGAAGGCTGCGCGCACAAACGCGCGGTTTCGGGGGCGTGTTGTTGTAGCCAGTCCTGCAAGGCCTGTTCGGCACGCACGATGGTGGGCTTGATGGGCCACAAAGTGTCATCAAGATCAAGGGTGATGGCTTTGATTTTTGAAAGGTTCAGCATGCTGGGCGAGAATACCGCACATGTTGCAATCTGCTTTCAAACCCGAACCCCCTTTCAGTCACGGTCAAGCCCCCCGCACCGCTGTGCTGCTGTGTAACTTAGGCACGCCCGATGCCCCCACCAGCAGCGCCGTGCGACGCTATTTGGCTGAATTTTTGGGAGACCACCGTGTGGTCGAAATTCCACGTTTGATTTGGATGGCCATCTTGCACGGCATCATCTTGCGTGTACGTCCGGCCAAATCAGCAGCCAAGTACGCCACCATTTGGTCTGACGAAGGCTCCCCCTTGAAGGTGTGGACCGAAAAGCAAGCCCACGCGTTGCAGCAACTTTTCGCAGCGCCCGGTGAGGCCGTCACGGTGCGCTACGCGATGCGGTATGGCAACCCATCGATCGCCAGCCAACTAGACGCACTGAAAGCCGAAGGCTGCACTCGCATCCTGGTACTGCCCGCCTATCCACAGTACTCAGGCACCACCACGGCCAGTGTGTTCGACGCTATCTATCACTGGGGTTTACGCACGCGACTGCTCCCCGAATTTCGCTTCGTGAACCACTACCACGACCACCCTGCCTACATCCAAGCCTTGGCTGAACGTGTACGCGCCCATTGGGCGGTTCACGGCCAAGGTGAACGTTTGGTGATGAGTTTTCATGGCGTGCCCGAACGCACCTTGCGTTTGGGCGACCCCTACCACTGTGAATGCTACAAAACGGCCCGACTGCTCGGTGAAGCCTTGAGCTTGAGCAATGCGCAGTACATGGTCACGTTTCAATCGCGCTTTGGTAAAGCCAAATGGCTCGAACCCTACACCGAGCCCACCTTGATCGCCATGGCAGAGCAAGGCGTGAAACGCGTGGATTTGATTTGCCCAGGTTTCACCAGCGATTGCTTAGAAACCTTGGAAGAAATTTCGCAAGAAGCGCAAGAAGCCTATTTGCATGCGGGCGGCGAGACCTTCCACTACATCCCCTGCCTGAATGACAGTGCGACCTGGATACAGGGTGTACACGCTATCTGCCAAGAACACATGGCCGGCTGGCCGCTGCAAGCTGCGGATGCATCCGCGTTGGAAGCCAGCCGTCAAGCCGCATTGAAACTTGGCGCCAGCCAATAAAAAAGCCGCTTAACAGCGGCTTTGCGTGGGAGCCCTTGAGACGATCAGGGTGCGCGGCTGGCTGCTGGAGCAGGCACGGGGGCGACAGAGGCGCTGGCCGTCGTGCGCACGGACGCAACAGCAGACACAGATGCAGATGACGCGGACGACGCCGTTGCAGCAGGCATCGAGGCAGGTTTAACCGCCGCACTGGCTGGGGTGTCAGTCGCCGCGGCAGAAGCTGCTGATGCAGCGGGTTCTGCGCCACTGGCAGCTGTTTCGACTTCGGGCACGACTTGCAATGGCGGCGCAGCTTCTGTTGCTTCCTCTTCTTGTGGCTGCAAATAGGCGGCAACAGCCAATGCAACAACAAACAAACCAACGATCGTCCAAAGCGATGTTTTGGACTTCGGTTCAGCCACTTGTGAGACTTGGGCCGCAGCCGGGGCCGCAAACTCATGCGTGATGCTGGCATGTGTCTGCACGGCGTCAGCGGGTTCGGGCGTCTGCTCTGGCGCTGCAATAGCCATGCTCTCCGGCTCAGCAACATCGTGTGTATCCGGTGTGGCGGTCTCCGCTTCTGGCTCACGCGCGAACACATCATGCTCGGAAAGCCCCAACACGGCTGCAGCTTTGCGAGCCGCAGTCAGCTTCACTGCTTCGCTGTAGAAAGCACTGGTGCCACCTTCTTCGAGTTGCCTGATTTGTTTGACAGACATGCACGAACGCAAGGCCATGTCACTGATGACCCACCCGCGCTCCTCGCGTCGCAGGCGCAGCAATTCACCGTTGATGAAGCGTTCTTCTTGCGTCATGTCGTCACAACCTTGGCAGACAGCCGGTACGAATTACTTGACGAGCAACAGTTCGCCTTTGATCGAGGCACCCTTTTGAACCGACAGAGTCTGGTAGACCACATGACCGTCGACAGAGGCGGACGAGGTCACGATCAATTCATTGCAAGTGGCGGTACCAGAAAACTTGCCCTTGATGTGCAAGCTGCTGCACGTCACCACACCTTCAACTTGACCACGTGCACCAATGGTCAACTCGTCCACTTGGATTTGACCGTTCAGTGCACCTTCCACATGGATGGCGCCTTTGGCGGCGATCTCACCACGGAAAGAGAAACCTTCACTCAGAATAGAAGGCTTGGTCGCGGTCGTTGAAATCATTTCCATCATGCTATTTCTCGGGTTGGGTGTTGTGACAGTGGGAGGGGTAACGACAGTCTCGATCGGCTCGGCCGCAACCTCATCTTGTGCATCTTCCACGTCAGATGCCGATGGGTTTTCTTGAGAAAGATTAACGTTGTTGGTTTTGGATTTGTTGAACATATTGTGCCGTCCGTATAACTTTTTGTGGGTTGACTGGATATCCGCCAATCAAAATTTCCAAATGCAGGTGTTTGCCCGTTGACGAAGAACCCGTGCTGCCGATGTTGCCCAAAACTGTCTCGTTGGTCACCTTATCACCCAATTTCACTTGGATGTTGGCCAAATGCGCATACAACGATTCAACGCCGTTGGTATGGCGCACCACCACAGTGTTGCCATATTGCGTATGAAACTGCGCCAGCACCACAACACCGGGTTTGACGGGATGAACTTTTTCATCCCCGGTTTGGCTTAGCAAATCCAAACCCGTGTGGAAGTGTGTCTGCCCTGTCAACGGATGACGACGCACACCAAAATCCGAAGTCACGCTGTAGTTCGGGACTGGCATCACACTGGGCAAGGCATACAGGACTTCGCGCAAACCACGGTTCGTGGCCAATTCGTCAGCGACTTTGCCACGCAACAGCGGGTTGTTCTTGACGTCGTCTTCTAAATTGAAGCCCCCGTTGGCCGCGTTTTGCTGAATGATCTTCACAATCTTTTCAGTCAAACCGGAGGCTTCGAGCTGAGACTTCATCGACACGTTTTCTTGAGACACGGCCACCATTGAGGTGTCCACAAAACGGCGGATGCTCATGTCGCGGTCACGAATGGTTTGGGCCAGCGCCACCATTTGCTCGTCACTCATGGACAGCTGCTCGACACCTTCACTGTCTGACGCGCTGCTGAGCAACGCGCGGTAGACCTCTTCATGCGAGCGCTCCAACTTAGAGCGGCTCAACATCAAGTTGATGCTGGTGAATAGCAAGACCATGATGGCGACCAGCATGGCACCTGTGATCAAAATGCCACCGCGAACCAAAATTCGCTGGGTTCTGGCACTGATGTTCAGGTAATGCAGATCGCCGTTTTGCTCCAAGATGATGCGCGCATCTTCGTACTGACGCGTCCAACCACCCATAACCAATCCGGGTAGCAGACGAGCAGCAGTGACTAAGCGTTGCAGCATCTGTAAAAGCTAGTTAAGCAGCTGCAGCGCCGCCGCCAACGTTCATTGCAGGACCATTGGCGTCTTGGCTCAAGGTACCCTCGATTTCACCGCCTTTTTCAATCTCGATTTCAGAGTATTGGACCTTGCCAGCGATCTTGCCTGTAGAGCGAACAATCAAGCTCTTTTCAGAAATGATGGTGTCATGGAGTTGACCGCGCACATCGATCACTTTGGCCGACACGCGTCCAGTGATCTTGCCTGTTGGGCCAATCAAGACCTCTTCCGCTGTCAAATCGCCTTCAATGACGCCATTGATGATGGCTTTTGAAGGAACGGTGAACGTACCTTTAACGACAACGCCGTCACCAATAACTACACTTTCAAGCGAATCAGATTGATTTGTCATATAGAACTCCTTGCAATGATTCTAGCAAGCAAACCACGAAAAATGACGAAAACTACAAATTTATGTGGTTTATTTCCCTAAAAAAACTGATTCAATGCAAGTACTTAGCGCATTTTTTAAATGTGCTTCCTAACCCTCTTAGACAATTATTCGGATAATAAAAATCAAAAGATACGCCATACGCATTCGCTACCATTGGGTATCTGTCTTATTCAATTTGTATGAGCAATCTTTTCATCATGGCTGGCGTAATGGGCTGGCCCGTCGCGCACTCTCGCTCCCCCCAAATCCACAATTACTGGATCAGTCACTACGGTCTTTCAGGCGCCTATGGACGCTTCCCTGTTGCCCCTGAAAATCTTGGTCTAGCAATCCAAGGCATCCGCGCGCTGGGATTGGCCGGTAGCAACATCACCATCCCCCACAAAGTCGATGCCATTCAATACATGGATTGGGTACATCCATTGGCACTGCGCATGGGCGCCATCAACACCATCGTGCGCCAGCCCGACGGCGCCTTGCACGGCTTTAATAACGACGGGTTTGGCTATTTAGAGAGCCTGCGCGAGGCGCAACCCACGTGGCACGCAGGCGCTGGCCCCGTTGTGATTCTTGGCGCAGGTGGCGCCTCGCGCGCCATTGTGGTGAGCTTGATAGACGCCGGCGCCACTGAGATTCGCCTGTTGAACCGGAGCCGCAACAAGGCGGATGCGTTGGCCGAGGAGTTTGGCCATCCTGTCTCAGCCTTTGATTGGTCTGAACGCAACAACGCACTCGCAGGCGCCGCACTCTTGGTCAACACCACCAACCAAGGTATGCATGGCGAACCAGCACTGGAGATCGATTTGGCACAACTACCCACAACGGCATTGGTCTCAGACGCGATTTACATCCCGCTGGAAACACCTCTGTTAGCCGCAGCTAGGCTCAGGGGTAACACAACCGTCAATGGGCTAGGTATGCTTATCCATCAAGCACGGCCGGCATTTCATGCGTGGTTTGGCGTGATGCCTGAATCTACCCCGGCGTTGTACCAAGCCGTAGCAAGCACCCTTTGAGCAAATTCATAGCGCCCATAAAAAACGCCCCGTGAGGGGCGTTTTTACTTTGTTGCTGGCGGAAACGGAGGGATTCGAACCCTCGATGAGGCTCTACACCCCATACTCCCTTAGCAGGGGAGCACCTTCGGCCACTCGGTCACGTTTCCAGCAGGTGGGTATTATGCACCAGCTTAAGCGCTGACTTGGTCCAAATCGAAAGCTTTGTGCAATGCGCGCACAGCGAGTTCCATGTATTTTTCGTCAATGACCACCGAGGTCTTGATTTCAGACGTCGAGATCATTTGGATGTTGATGCCCTCTTCGCTCAATGAACGGAACATCTTGCTGGCCACACCCACGTGGCTGCGCATACCAATACCCACGATCGATACTTTGCAGATCTTGGTGTCACCCTGAACTTCATTTGCGCCCAAGGCTGGCAAGACTTTCTCTTTCAACAGATCGGTGGTGCGTGCGAAGTCATTGCGGTGCACGGTGAAGCTGAAGTCGGTTTTTCCATCCTTGCTGATGTTTTGGATGATCATGTCGACTTCGATATTGGCCTCGGCCACAGCGCCCAAGATTTGGTACGCGATGCCTGGCTTGTCTGGCACGCCGACCACGGAAATTTTGGCTTCGTCACGGTTGAACGCGATGCCCGATACGATTGCTTGTTCCATTTTTTCGTCTTCCTCAAAGGTGATCAACGTGCCTGATTTGGCTTCTTCGTTGAGGTCAATGTCCCACTCGGTGAAGCTGGACAACACGCGCAGCGGCACCTTGTATTTACCAGCAAATTCAACTGAGCGAATTTGCAAAACCTTGCTGCCCAAAGATGCCATCTCCAGCATCTCTTCAAAACACAATGTTTCCAAACGACGGGCTTCGGGCACCACACGCGGGTCGGTGGTGTACACCCCATCGACATCGGTGTAAATCAAACATTCTTTGGCTTTCAGCGCAGCCGCAACAGCCACAGCCGATGTATCAGAACCCCCACGCCCCAGGGTGGTGATGTTGTCTTGCTCATCTTTACCCTGGAAGCCCGTGATGATGACCACTTTGCCCGCATCCAAATCGGCACGCACACGCACGTCATCGATGGATTCGATGCGCGCTTTGGTGTAGGCGTTGTTGGTGCGAATCGGCACTTGCCAACCGGCATAGCTGACGGAGGCTTGACCTTCGGCCTGCAATGCAATGGCGAGCAACGCTGATGAGGCTTGCTCACCCGTCGCAGCCAGCATGTCGAGTTCGCGGTTGTAAGACGAATCAGCTTTGGAGGGCGCCAATTCTTTGGCGAGGCCCAGCAAACGGTTGGTCTCGCCGCTCATGGCGGAGGGAACGACCACCATTTGATGGCCTGCACGGGCCCACTTGGCCACGCGCTTGGCGACGTTTCGGATGCGCTCGGTGGAGCCCATCGATGTGCCGCCGTATTTATGAACGATCAATGCCATATTTGTTTAAAACTCTTGTGTTATGGGCAAAAAACTCACAGATTGTAGCAACGCAGCACCGCCCCATCACGCCGCACAAAGCCTCGCCCCACCTTGATGTCGATGTGATGGCCGCGCGTGGTGCAGGCTTTGACTTGCACCAACAAGGCTTGCAACTGGGCTGAACTGGCCTGCGAATGTTCCTTCACCAACCAATGGCGCAGCACGTTGGCTTGCCGCGCCTCGCTCAAAGCTTGCAAGGCTTGGATGCTCGGTGGATTGCCCACCCGTTGCAAATCCGACTCCGCCATTTCGTGTAACAAACTTTGCGCTTGCGCCGCGTGTGAGGCACTGCGTGCAAAGGTCTGGCGGAAAGAAGGAAAGGCTTTTTCAATCGCAGGAAGCAACTCCGCACGGATGCGGTTGCGGGTGTAGCGCTTGTCGGCGTTGGTGGGGTCTTCTACCCACGTCTCACCCGCAGCCCGGAGCGCATCGCGAAGCGTCACGCCTGGCACCTCTAACCATGGACGATGGTAGGTCACCCCTTGACGCACAGCCACGGCGGGCATGCACGCCAAGCCAGGCAGGCCACTGCCACGCGAGAGCGCCAGCAACAGGGTTTCAACTTGATCGTCGGCGTGCTGAGCCAACACCATGTCTGCAAGCTGTCCGTCCCATTGGTTCTGCAACGCGTCTGCCAATGCGCGATAACGCGCTTGGCGAGCAGCATCCTCCGGGCTTTCACCTGCCGCATGCGCCGCATGGACACGTTGCACCACCAAGGGCACCTGCCAACGCGCACACAGCGTGACGCAATGCGCTTCAAAGTCATCCGCAGCGGATTGCAAACCGTGGTGCACATGCACGGCATGCACTTTGCCAGGCCAGCGCAAGGCGCAGGCAATCAACAAGGCGGTGGAATCGGCCCCGCCGCTGAGCGCCACGGCAAAAGGACCAAGGGGCTGGAGCGCGTCCAGCGAAGGAAAGTCAGCGGGCGTCAGCTTTGGTGTCGGTGAAACGGCCATAGCTTTGCAGACGCTCGTAGCGCTTGTCGAGCAGCTCCTTGACCTTCATGTCGGTCACTTGGCGCCAGGCATCGTTCAAGCCACGCTTGAGTTGTGCAGCCATTTGCTTGGGGTCGCGGTGAGCGCCACCCACAGGCTCGTTGACGATTTTGTCGACCAAGCCCAAGGCCTTCAAACGATGTGCGGTGATGCCCAAGGCTTCGGCGGCATCTTCAGCACGGTCCGAGGTTTTCCACAAAATCGACGCACAGCCCTCTGGACTGATGACCGAGTACACCGAGTACTGCAACATCAACACTTGGTCGGCCACGCTGATGGCCAACGCGCCACCCGAACCACCTTCACCAATGATGGTGGTGATGATGGGGACTTCGAGTTGCGCCATTTCAAAAATATTGCGGCCAATCGCTTCTGACTGGCTTCGCTCTTCGGCATCAATACCGGGGTAAGCACCAGGCGTGTCCACAAAGGTGAACACCGGCAACTTGAATTTCTCGGCCGTTTTCATCAAGCGCAGAGCTTTGCGATAGCCCTCAGGACGGCTCATGCCAAAGTTGCGAGCAGCACGCTCTTTGGTATCGCGACCTTTTTGCTGACCCAAGACCATGCAGGCGTTGCCATTGAAACGGGCCAAGCCCCCCACGATGCTCAAGTCGTCAGCAAAATGGCGATCGCCGTGCATTTCCACGAAGTCGGTGAAGATTTCGTTGATGTAGTCCAGGGTGTAGGGACGCTCCGCATGGCGCGCAATCTTGGTGATTTGCCAAGGTGTGAGGTCGCTGTAAATCTCTTTGGTCAGTTGCAAGCTTTTCTTGCTGAGCTGATCGATCTCCTCCGAAATATCCACCGCCGATTCGCTTTGCACATAGCGAAGCTCGTCGATCTTGCCTTCTAATTCAGCAATCGGTTGTTCAAAGTCGAGGAAAGTTCTTTTAGCCAAATTCATTACTCCTTAGCGGCTCAGTATTCCACTGGCAGCGGATCTAGCGATCGCCAAATATACCAAGTCGCCACACTGCAGTAAGGCGCCCATGCGGCGGCAACCTCTCGGACCTCGCTGCGACTGACGGCCTCACCCGAAAAATAGTTGTGACTGATGCCGTTGATCAAACCCACATCATCCAGAGGCAACACATTGGGTCGCATGAGGTGAAAAATCAAAAACATCTCCGCCGTCCAACGTCCGATACCGCGGATCGACACCAACTCATCGATGATGGCGTCGTCGCTCATCTCCGACCACTTTTTGACGTGCAAAGCACCGTTGTCAAAGTGCAGTGCCAGGTCCACCAAGTACTCCACCTTGCGAGCCGACAAGCCTGCCTCGCGCATGTCGTCAACCTTGAGTTTGAGGACGTTGGCGGGCGTGATTTTCCGTGGCAATTTGGCAAATCTGTCCCACACGGTTTGAGCCGCTTTGACCGAAATCTGCTGCCCCACAATGCTGCGCGCCAGCGTGACAAACGCGTCCCCACGGGATTGCAAGCAAGCTTCACCAAACTGAGGAATGAGGCGTTTCATCACCCGGTCTTTTTTGACCAAATGTTTGCAGGCTTCCGCCCAGTACTCGGGCGTGGCAATGGTGATTTTTTGTTGGGAAGGCATGACTTAGCCACGCTCCCACGTGGTGCCCGTGGGCGAATCTTTGAGCACAATGCCTTGAGCCAACAAGTCGTTGCGGATGCGATCGGCCTCTGCAAAGTTCTTGGCTGCTTTGGCAGCGGCACGGTCTGCGATGAGGGCTTGAATCGCCCCCTCATCCACACCTGCACCGGCTTGCGCAAACGCTTGCGGGTCGTCTTGCAACAATCCCAACACGCCGCCCAACGCCTTGAGCAAACCAGCCGTTTGACTTGATTGCGTGCGATTGACTTCGCCGGCCAATTCAAACAACACAGCCACAGCTTCGGGGGTACCAAAGTCTTCATCCATAGCGGCCTTGAAGCGCGCGGCATGTGGTTCAGACCAATCAATCGTCACCACGTCCGGAGTGACAGTGCCCAAAGCGGTGTAAAGGCGCTTCAAGGCACCCCGGGCGTCGTTGAGATGCACATCGCTGTAGTTGAGCTGGCTGCGGTAATGGCTGCGCACCACAAAGAAGCGCACGGTCTCTGCATCAAATTCTTTCAGCACATCACGGATCGTGAAGAAGTTGCCTAAGCTCTTGGACATCTTCTCGTTGTCCACGTTGATGAAGCCGTTGTGCATCCACACGCTGGCCATCTGGTGACCATGGGCACCTTCACTTTGGGCAATTTCGTTCTCATGGTGCGGGAACTGCAAGTCAGCGCCACCACCATGAATGTCAAAACTTTGGCCCAACATGTCACAACTCATGGCCGAACACTCAATGTGCCAACCTGGGCGACCGGCCCCAAATGGGCTGGCCCACTTCACTTCGTCAGGCTCGCTCTCTTTGGCAGACTTCCACAACACAAAATCCAGGGGATCTTGTTTGCCGTCGTCCACGGCCACGCGTTCGCCGGCTTGCAACTCATCCAGCGACTTACCTGATAACTTGCCATAACCAGGAAATTTGCGCACGGCGTAATTCACATCGCCATTGCTGGCTTGGTAAGCCAATCCTTTGTCTTGCAAAGCGCCAATCATGGACAGCATTTGCGGCACATAGTCCATGGCACGGGGCTCGTGCGTGGGGCGCTCGATCCCCAAGGCATCCGCATCTTGGTGCAAAGCATCAATCATGCGATCGGTCAGGCTGCGCACGGTCTCGCCGTTCTCAAGCGAACGTCTGATGATCTTGTCGTCAATGTCGGTGATGTTGCGCACATACGTCACGCGATACCCACTGGCTTTGAGCCAGCGCTGCACCACATCAAACGCCACCATCGAACGCGCGTGCCCCAGGTGACAGAGGTCGTACACCGTCATGCCGCACACATACATGCGAACATGCCCAGGTTCCAGCGGAGAAAAGTCTTCCAACGCACGCGTGAGCGTGTTGTGAATGCGAAGCGTCATGAGTGAATCGTCAGTGGCCGCAGTCAAGGGCCGGTCATGTGAGAAGTTCAAAGGATCGCGAAGACCCCTGTTTTACAATGCCTCCAGTATACAAAGCACATGAAAAAACGTCACCCCTCTCCTATCGCCCAAATGTTGGCAGCTCTCGTGGGGCTGACGATCACTTGCGCGGTTCAAGCACAGAGTGTCGAGGCCCTCGAGTGGCAACCCGGTCAATCAACCGCACCCACCGTTTTGAGCACCCCGCACAACGATGTGCGCAAACTCCTGCGGCAAGCCAAATATGCCTCTGCGTTGCTGCTGGTCAACAAAGGGCTGGCGAACAACCCGCTCGACCCGCAAATGCGGTTTTGGCAGGGCTATCTGTATGAACAATTGGGTCAGCCTGAATTGGCCCAACAGGTCTATTTGAATTTGACCCAGGAATACCCAGAGCTGGCTGAACCTCACAACAACTTGGGCGTTCTGTATGCGGCCCAAGGCGACTACAGCCGGGCCAAAACCTATCTGGAAGCGGCCTTGCGCGCCAACCCGAACTATGCCGTGGCGCAAGAAAACATGGGGGATGTGTTGGTGAACTTGGCGCGTCAAGCGTACGAGCGCTCACTGACTCTGGACCCCAAACAACGCGAAGTCTCGCAAAAGATAGAACGGCTGAAACCCGTTTTAGCACTCACCCAGGATAAGCCATGACACGATTTTCTTTGCCCCGCCGCGCACTATGCATCTTGGGCTTGACCCTGATGGGTTTTAGCCAAGCAGCATCAGCCCAAGAGGCGCCTCGCGTGAAGTTCGTCACCAATGCTGGCGAATTTGTGGTCGAGGTTTACCCAGACAAAGCACCCAAAACTGTCGAGAACTTTTTGCAGTACGTGCGTGACAAGCACTACGACGGAACCATTTTTCACCGCGTGATTGGCAACTTCATGGTGCAAGGCGGCGGCTATGACCAACGCTACATTGAACGCCGCACCCGTCCCCCAGTCGAACACGAAGGCCGCGATGCACTGGCCAAAGGCGGTCCACGCAACACAGTGGGCACCATCGCCATGGCCCGGACCAATGCACCGCATTCAGCCACTGCACAATTTTTCATCAACGTGGTGGACAACGGCTTCTTGGACCCTTCCCCCCAGCAACCCGGTTACACCGTCTTTGGCAAAGTCGTCTCGGGCATGGACACCGTCACCAAGATCAAAAGCGTCCCTACGGGCTTTGGCGGCCCCTTCCCCTCGGATGTGCCGCGCGCACCGATCGTCATTCAATCGGCTGTCGTGCTCTAAGCGCGCTGGCCTTCAATACCTCAACAAGGAAATACCATGAGCAACCCACACGTCGAACTGCACATCTTGGACCTCGGTGTCATCACTCTCGAACTTGATGCAGAGAAAGCCCCCAAGTGCACTGAAAACTTTCTGCACTACGTCAACAAGGGCCATTACAACAAAACCATTTTTCACCGCGTGATCCCTGGTTTCATGGTGCAAGGTGGCGGCTTCGAACCCGGCATGACCCAAAAAGAGTGTGACGCCCCCATCGAAAACGAAGCCAACAACGGCCTCAAGAACAACCACTACACCGTGGCGATGGCGCGTACTTCTGACCCCCACTCGGCCACGGCCCAGTTCTTCATCAACGTTGCCGACAACGACTTCTTGAACCACAAAGCACCCAGCATGCAAGGCTGGGGCTACGCCGTGTTCGGCAAAGTTGTGAGCGGCAATGACGTGGTCGACAAAATCGCAGCCGTCAAAACTGGCCGCAAAGGCTTCCACGACGACGTACCTAAAGAAGACGTCGTCATCGAGAAAGCCGTCGCGCTCTAAGCCCGCATGCCGCACCTGCCACCGCCTTTGCACTTGCCGCTTCCTGTTGTGCCAGTGCCCCACGCGTGGCAGCGTGTCGATTTCATCTCCGACCTACACCTAGACGCCCACGAGCCCGCCACGTTTGACGCGTGGGCGCAGCACATGGCGCTCACGCCCGCCGATGCGCTGTTCATCTTGGGCGATTTGTTTGAAGTATGGGTAGGCGATGACACACAAGACCCGTTCGCACGTCAATGCAAGGACGTGCTCCAAGCCACAGCATCGCGCATCCCGGTGTTCTTCATGTGTGGCAACCGCGATTTCTTGGTCGGAACAGACTTACTTGAAACCACGGGCGTGCAAGGGCTCAGTGACCCGTGCGTTCTCGACTTGCCCACCCGCGTCTTGCTCAGCCACGGCGATGCCCTGTGCGTCGATGACCAAGACTACTTGGCATTTCGTGCGCAAGTGCGTGCGCCCGCATGGCAAGCTGAATTTTTAAGCCAACCTTTGGCCGAGCGCCAAGCCTATGCGCGCAGGGTGCGCATTCAAAGTGAAGCGCGTAAACAAAGCCACGCCGACTATGCGGATGTCGACACAGCCGCGGCCGTCGCTTGGCTCAAGACCGCCGATGCGCTCGTGTTGATCCACGGCCACACCCACAAACCGGCAGTGCATGATTTGGGCGAAGACCTTAGCCGTTGGGTCCTGAGCGATTGGGATGCCACAGCTCAGCCACCTCGACTGGAAGTGCTGAGTTGGTTGCGCCAAAACGCACAAAGCCCCACGCGGGGGCTTTGTCGCTTGCCACTCAGCAACGCGGCTTGAAGTAGCGCGGCTTAACGCTTGAGCAACACCTTCAGTGCTGCCTGCAAACGACGTGCTGACGCTTCGTCATAGGTACCACCCAACACCTGCGCCGCATCGGCTGCCCAAGTCATTTGGGGCGAAGGGTCATGACGGCGGGTCAACATCTGCAACTGCAAAGCACGACGCGCATCCATGTGTGCGGCTGGCGTGGGCAAATCTGCCGCCACTTCCAACCGCAGCAGCGGTGTCACCGTGTCACCCTGTGGCGACGCCGACAAGGCTTGCCCCCATTGCGTGCGCTGAGCAGGCGTGAGCTTGCTGCCAATGGCTTGAGCCGCAGGCATCTGCGCAGCATCGCGCTTTTCCCAAGCCTGCATCAGTTGAGTCAACACCTCGCCATGCGCTTGCGCAGCCAAACGACGCAACGCATCTTGCGCAGACTCCAAAGCATGGCGCTGTGCGCGGAACGCAGCATCGCCTAAGCGTGGGCCACGTGGTGCGAAGCCTTCGCGCCCACCCTCTCGACCCGGTTTGCCGTCGCGCCCAAACCCTGGCTTGTCGCCAAATTTAGCGCCGGGTTTTCCATCTCGACCACGCCCAGCGGGCGCGGCTTCGGTGCGTTTTTGGCCCGGGCGATCATCGCCGCGCACAGCCACCACAGGACGTGGCGCCGCTTTGGGTTT
>JACCEC010006800.1_pt1 | contig 19613 bp, 14 predicted proteins | sample 7450121 | NCBI WGS metagenome assembly JACCEC01 (sample SAMN15323455, study PRJNA562643) | freshwater metagenome | isolation source: river surface water | place: USA:Blue River Watershed | collected 2017-08-18 | reverse complement strand
GGCAACCCCGCGCTGGGCATGGACGCCGGCGCTTTCCTGGGCCGCTCCACCGGTGTCATCATCACCTCCGACGTAGCGGCCGGGTTGGCGCAAGCGCAGGTCTTGATCGATTTCACACGTCCCGAGGGCACCCTGGCGCATTTGCGCGTGTGCCAGCAACTCGGCGTCAAGATGGTGATTGGCACCACAGGTTTTGGTGACGCGGACAAAGCCCAATTGGCTCAGGCGGCCCAGTCGCTGGCCATGGTGATGGCCCCTAACATGAGCGTGGGTGTGAATGTCACCTTGCGCTTGTTGCAAATGGCCGCCAAAGCCTTGTCCACCGGCTACGACATCGAAGTGATCGAGGCCCATCATCGCCACAAGGTTGACGCACCCTCGGGCACCGCCCTCAAAATGGGGGAGGTCATTGCCGAGGCCCTGGGGCGTGACCTCAAGGATTGCGCGGTTTATGCCCGCGAGGGCCACACCGGTGAGCGTGACCCATCCTCGATTGGTTTCGCCACCATTCGGGGGGGCGATATTGTGGGTGATCACACGGTGATGTTTGCAGGCACCGGGGAGCGCGTCGAGATCACCCACCGATCGGGGAGTCGCAGCAACTATGCGCAGGGCAGCTTGCGCGCAGCGCGTTATCTTGCCGATCGCTCCAGCGGCATGTTCGATATGTTCGACGTGCTCAACCTCCACTGAGCCAGGCCCCAACCACCAGGAGCGGCCATGCTGTTTGGGTTGAGCGAAACCGCCCTGACGGCAGGGGTGGCGGGACTGCTTTGGGCCTTGTCGGTCTCCAGCTGGGTGGTGATTGTTTACAAAACCTGGTGGATTTGGCGCGCGCTGCAAGACGTGCCGGCAGCGCAGCAGGCCTACTGGCAAACCCCCGACCCCGTTCAGGCCCAACAAGTGCTCGTCATGCTGGATCGCCAGGCCTTGCTGCAGCCCCTGGTGGGGGCGGCGTGCGCCAGCCAGCCGCCATCACCCGCGGGCCTCGAGCGCCGAGCGCATGAGGCTGCAGGGCGTCAACGCCAGGTGGTGCAATCCCTGCGGCAGGTTTGTCAGCAGGTTCAATGGGGGCAGCCGTGGCTGGCCTGCGTCGCCTCGGTCGCGCCGTTCCTGGGCCTGCTGGGCACGGTCTGGGGTTTGCTCGACGCCATGACAACCTTGCCCGACGCTTCAACCGGGGCGTGGGAAGCCTGGGTGCCTGCTTTGTCACACACCCTGCAACTCACCGCCGTGGGTTTGTGCGTGGCGGTGCCCGCAGTGATGGCGCACCACCTGATGGCAAATCGTCTGAACATGTTGCAGCAGTCGCTGGAGGATTTTGCCGCCGACTTGATCGAACACCTGCATTCAGGCCAAGATGTATGAGGGTCGACCCACCACCTGCGTCTCACTGCGCGGGAGTTCCTCTGGGCCTTGGCGCGCGTCGGCCAGAAAGGCGTTGGCGCCCTCTGCACACGCCCATATCCCAGCCGCCAGCACAGATGCAGATCACCCCACTCATTGACGTGTTGCTGGTGCTCTTGGTCATGGGCGTGCTGGCCTGGTCTGCTTCGCAAGCGAGTGGACATGCTCTCGCCAAGGCCTCTGCGCCGTCTGACGCCCTGCTGGGCCTGACCTTGCCGTTGCGCAGCGGGGTGGATGCCGCATCGGCACTCACCTCAACTGAAGATCGTTTGTGGATTGGCCTGGGGTTGCAAGGCCGGTTGAGCTGGGGTGAGGCACCGGTGACCCGAGACATCCTGACACGTCAATTGCGTGAGGCCCTCAAGCACAATCGCCACGCCGAAGTGTGGCTGGCGGTGGACCAGGCAGTTCCCTACGCTGACCTGCTGCCCTGGCTGGAGTGGTTGCAGGCCCAGCAGGTGACCCGCCTGACCTTGCTGCATCGTGCCCAACCCCAGGCCTCTGTGACCGGCAAGCCCTAAAATCCGAAGATTCACCCCGGTCCGCGCTGGTCGGTACGGGGTTTTTTCATTGATGCGACATGCAAGACAAATACCAACACACCGAGGTTGAACAGGCCGTCCAGGCCTTGTGGACCCAGCACGATGTCTATCGTGTTCGTGAAGATGCCAGCCGGCAAAAGTTCTATGCCTGCTCCATGCTGCCCTACCCCAGCGGCAAGTTGCACATGGGTCATGTCCGCAACTACACCATCAACGACATGCTGACGCGCCACTTGCGCATGAAGGGCCTGAATGTCCTCATGCCGATGGGCTGGGACGCCTTCGGCTTGCCGGCAGAAAATGCGGCGCTCAAAAACGGCGTGCCGCCGGCCAAGTGGACCTACGAGAACATCGCCTACATGAAAGGGCAGATGCAGGCCATGGGACTGGCCATCGACTGGTCACGCGAGGTGGCCACTTGCGACCCGAGCTACTACAAGTGGAACCAGTGGTTGTTTCTGAAGATGCTGGACCAAGGCATCGCGTACCGCAAAACCCAGATCGTCAACTGGGATCCGGTGGACCAGACCGTGCTGGCCAACGAGCAAGTGATCGATGGCAAGGGCTGGCGCACCGGTGCGGTGGTGGAAAAGCGCGAGATCCCTGGCTACTACCTCAAGATCACCGACTACGCGCAGGAGTTGCTGGACCATGTCAGCACCGGCCTGCCGGGTTGGCCCGAGCGCGTCAAGTTGATGCAGGATAACTGGATTGGCAAGAGTGAGGGTGTGCGCTTTGCGTTCACCCACGATATCCGCGACAGCGCCGGGCAATTGATCGGCGATGGCCGCATGTATGTGTTCACCACGCGTGCCGACACCATCATGGGGGTCACGTTCTGCGCGGTGGCGCCTGAGCATCCGCTGGCCACGCATGCGGCAGCCAGCAACCCAGCACTGGCGGCGTTCGTTGAAGCGTGCAAAAAAGGTGGCACCACCGAAGCCGAATTGGCTCTCAAGGAAAAAGAGGGCATGGCCTCAGGTCTGCAGGTGAATCACCCGATCACTGGCGAGCCGATCGAGGTGTGGGTGGGCAACTACGTGCTCATGACCTATGGTGATGGTGCGGTGATGGGTGTGCCCGCGCACGACGAGCGCGACTTTGCGTTTGCTCGCAAGTACGGACTGGCCATTCGCCAGGTGGTGCAACAGGCCGAGGGTGCGCCGGCCTTCGATGCCACCCAATGGCACGAGTCGTATGCAGCCAAAGGCCACGGTGTGGCGATCCACTCAGGCCGTTTCGATGGCCTGGCTTTCCAGGCGTGCATTGCCGCTGTGGCCACCGAATTACAGAACAAGGGCCTGGGCGAGAAGAAAACCACCTGGCGACTGCGTGACTGGGGTATCTCACGTCAGCGCTACTGGGGCACGCCGATTCCTATCATCCACTGCGACGAGCACGGCGCCGTGCCGGTGCCAGAGCGCGACCTGCCCGTGGTGCTACCACCGGACTGCATCCCCGATGGCAGCGGCAATCCACTCAACAAGCACCAGGGTTTTCATGCCGGTGTGACCTGCCCGGTCTGCGGTAAACCCGCCCGGCGTGAAACCGACACCATGGACACCTTTGTGGACTCGTCCTGGTACTTCATGCGTTATTGCGACCCGACCAACGACGAGCACATGGTGGCCGAGGGCGCCAAGTACTGGATGCCCATGGACCAGTACATCGGCGGCATTGAGCACGCCATCCTGCATTTGCTCTATGCGCGCTTCTGGACCAAGGTCATGCGCGATCTCGGGTTGGTGCAGATCGACGAACCGTTCACCCGCTTGCTGACCCAGGGCATGGTGCTCAACCACATTTACTCTCGCAAGGGCGAGAAGGGCGGTATCGAGTACTTCTGGCCGCAAGAGGTCGACGACGTTCACGACGCCAGCGGCAAAGTCATTGGCGCCCAGCTCAAGGAGGCCAAAGGCGCGCTGCCGGCGGGCACCCCCATCACCTATGAAGGGGTGGGCACCATGAGCAAGAGCAAGAACAACGGTGTGGATCCCCAAGACCTGATCGAGCGCTATGGGGCAGACACGGCGCGTTTGTACACCATGTTCACTGCACCGCCCGAGGCCACCCTGGAGTGGAATGACTCGGCGGTCGAGGGCAGTTATCGGTTCCTGCGCCGTGTCTGGCAACTCGCGTATCGTCACCACGTGGCGTTGAGTGCTGCCACTGCCAGCGATCTGAGTGGTGCTGCGTTGCGCGCGCCGGCCAAGGCCTTGCGTCGTGAATTGCATTTGCTGCTGCGACAAATCAGCTATGACTACGAGCGGATGCAATACAACACTGTGGTGTCGGGCTGCATGAAGATGCTCAACGCCATCGATGACTTTGCCGGCGATGACAGCCCAGGTGACCGTGCCGTGCTGTGCGAGGGCATGTCCCTGCTGCTGCGATTGCTCTACCCGGTGTGCCCGCACATCACCGATCAGCTCTGGCGCGAGTTGGGCTATGCACGCGCCCATGCCAGTTTGCTGGATGCACCATGGCCCCAGGTGGATGAGGCTGCCCTGGTGCAGGACGAAGTCGAGTTGATGTTGCAAGTCAATGGCAAGCTGCGGGGTTCCATCCTGGTGCCCGCCCAGGCCGGCAAGGACGAGATCGAGGCCATAGCACGTGCCAGCGAAGCGTTCACCAAGCAGGCGCAAGGTGCGGCACCCAAAAAGGTGATTGTGGTGCCTGGGCGTTTGGTCAATCTGGTGGTCTGATGATGAACACCACGCGTCGCTTTTGGTTGTCGAGTGGCGGCGCGTTGCTGTTGGCCGGTTGTGGCTTCACCCTGAGTCGACCGACCTCGTACGCGTTTCGTTCCATTCACATTGCCGGCTCCAGCCTGATGGGTCTGGGCCCAGAAATGCAGCGACTCTTGCAGGCCGGGGGCACGGTGGAAGTCATCACCGATGCGCGGCAGATCGAACGCGCCGACCTGGTGCTGGAGATCCTGCAGGAAATGCGCGAGAAAGTGGTGGTGGGCCGTACCTCCACCGGCGCGGTGCGCGAAAACCAGTTGCGGCTGCGTGTGCGTTTTCGGGTTCGCAACCGCGAAGGCATTGAGCGCATTCCCGAAACCGAGTTGGTGCAAGTGCGCGACATCACCTTCAATGAAAGTTATGTGCTGGCCAAGACGGCGGAGGAAACCTTGCTGTACGCCAACATGCAGACCGACATGATCCAGCAAATCCTGCGCCGACTCGCTGCGCTGCAGCAGATCTGAGCCTCTGGCCATGCAACTCGCCCCCGCACAGCTGACAGCGCATTTGCAAAAGGGCTTGCGCGCCCTCTACACGGTGGTGGGCGACGAAGCCTTGTTGCAGCAGGAAGTGGCCGATGCCATTCGCGCCTGCGCGCGCACCCAGGGCTTCACCGAGCGACAGGTTTTCACGGTGGCTGGCGCGCACTTTGACTGGAGTGCCGTGCAATCGGCGGCCGGCGCGATGAGCCTGTTCGCCGATCGTCAAATCATCGAGCTGCGCATCCCCTCGGGCAAGCCGGGCAAGGAAGGCAGTGTGGTCCTGCAGCAATTGGCCGAATCATTGGCTGAGGGTGATGGCACCCTGCTCCTGGTGTTGTTGCCGCGCCTGGACAAAGCCACACGGTCTTCCGCCTGGTTCACAGCGCTGGACAACCACGGGGTCAGCCTGGCCGTGGAAACGCTGGAACGCTCCGCCTTGCCGGTGTGGATTGCCAAGCGGTTGGCCCATCAACAGCAACGCGTCGAGGCGGGTGAAGCCGGGCAGCGCACCTTGCAATTTTTTGCCGACCGTGTGGAAGGCAACTTGCTGGCCGCGCACCAGGAGATTCAGAAGCTCGCGTTGCTGTACCCCGAGGGCGAGTTGAGCTTTGAGCAGGTGGAGTCGGCTGTGCTCAATGTGGCACGCTACGACGTGTTCAAGTTGTCCGAGTCCGTGCTGTCGGGCCAGACCTTGCGGGTGCAGCGCATGCTTGACGGCTTGCAGGCCGAGGGCGAGGCCGAGGTGTTGGTGCACTACACCCTCGCCGAGGACATTCGCGCGCTGAGCCGTTGCAAGTCGGCCATGAGCCAGGGACGGCCGCTGCCCATGGTGTTGCGCGAGCAGCGTATCTGGGGGGTGCGTGAACGTCTGTTCGAGCGGGTGTTGCCGCGGCTGAGCGCGGCGCAACTCGAGGCCTTGCTGCAATCGGCGCATACCGTGGACGGTATCGTCAAGGGGCTCAAGGCGCCGGGATGGCCGCTGCAGGGCTGGGCCGCGCTGCACCGCCTGGCCCAGGCCCTGTCGCAGGCCTGCAGGGCACCTGCGGCCGAGAAGATGCGAAAATCGGCCGCATGAACGCGCTTCACATAGCTGAACACATGCACTTGCTGGGCACGCAAGCGCGCGCGGCGGCAGCGTTGATGGCGCGAGCAACCGCCGCCGACAAGCGTGCTGCCCTGCTTCGACTGGCCGCCTTGCTGCGTCAGAACCAGGCCCCCTTGCAAGCCGAAAACGCCAAGGATCTGGCACGTGCCCGTGCCAGCGGCCTGTCCGATCCGATGGTCGACCGCCTCAAGCTCACACCAGCCATTCTCGAGACCTGCGCGGTGGGCTGCGAACAACTCGCTGGCATGCCGGACATCATCGGGGAAATCATTGGCTTGCGGCAGCAACCCAGCGGGATTCGCGTGGGGCAGATGCGCGTGCCCCTGGGTGTGTTTGGCATGATCTATGAGAGCCGGCCCAACGTCACCATCGAGGCGGCCTCGCTCTCGATCAAGAGCGGGAACGCCTGCATTTTGCGGGGCGGCTCAGAGGCCATCGACTCCAACCGAGCCCTGGCCGAGCTGGTGGTCCAAGCCCTGACCGATACCGGCCTCACCCCCCACGCGGTGCAGCTGGTGCAAACCACCGATCGGGCGGCGGTGTCCGAACTGGTGGCCATGCCGCAATTTGTCGACGTCATCATTCCGCGCGGTGGCAAGGGGTTGATCGAGCGCGTCAGCCGCGAGGCCCGTGTGCCGGTCATCAAGCACCTCGATGGCAACTGCCACACCTATGTGGATGACCCCTGCGATCTGGAGCAGGCCATCACCGTGACCGACAACGCCAAGACCCAGAAGTACAGCCCGTGCAACGCCACGGAGAGTCTGCTGGTGGCGCAGGGCGTGGCCGCAGACTTCCTGCCACGTATCGGCGCAGTGCTGGCCGCCAAGGGGGTCGAGATGCGCGCTTGTCCGCAGGCCAAGGCCTGGCTGAGTGGTGTGCCGGGCGCCCGGGTGGTGGACGCAAGCGAGCAGGACTGGTCGGAGGAATACCTGGCTCCGATCCTCAGTATCAAGGTGGTGCGAGGCCTGGAGGAGGCGATTGAGCACATCAACCGCTACTCCAGCCACCACACCGACGCCATCCTCACCCGCGACCATGTACATGCTCAACGGTTTTTGCGAGAAGTCGACTCGGCAAGTGTTATGGTGAATGCTAGTACCCGCTTCGCGGATGGTTTCGAGTATGGGCTGGGTGCCGAAATCGGCATTTCCACCGACAAATTTCACGCCCGGGGGCCCGTCGGCATCGAGGGGCTCACCTCGCTCAAGTACGTGGTGCTGGGCCAAGGTGAAGTCCGCCGCTGACACCTGCATGCCCTGAAAGGGTGCGCCGAGCGGGGTTGCAGCGGATGAGTGGGACGACGACGCGGGGGCCGTCTGAACTGCGCGCTTGTGTCCAACGACCTACAATGCCACCTCAATTCTGCGAACGGTTTCATGGTTCCACATCTCATCACGGCCCTGACCGGGCCGATCAACGAACTCGAGCAGCGCATTCTCGATTCCATGCCCGCCATCGAGCGCTGGTTCCGACTGGAGTGGATGGAGCACACCCCGCCCTTCTACACCTCGGTTGACATTCGCAATGCCGGCTTCAAGCTGGCGCCAGTGGACACCAACCTGTACCCGGGGGGCTGGAACAACCTGACCCCCGAGATGCTGCCGCTGGCGGTGCAGGCAGCCATGGCGGCCATCGAGAAAATATGTCCCGAAGCGCGCAACCTGCTGCTGATCCCCGAAAACCACACCCGCAACACCTTTTATCTGAGCAATGTGGCGCAGTTGCAGCGCATTTTTCAGATGGCAGGCCTGAACGTGCGGGTGGGGTCGATCAATCCGGAGATCAAGGAGACGACGACCATCGACCTGCCTAACGGCGACCGTGTGACGCTCGAGCCGGTCATTCGCGGCAAGCGCCGCCTGGGGCTCAAGGACTTTGACCCCTGCACCATTTTGCTCAACAACGACCTGAGTGCCGGTTTGCCCGGCATCCTGGAAGACTTGCACGAACAACATGTCCTGCCCCCGCTGCATGCCGGCTGGAGTGTGCGCCGCAAGAGCCACCACTTTGACAGCTACGAAGAGGTGAGCAAGCGTTTTGGCAAGCTGCTGGGTATCGACCCTTGGCTGATCAACCCCATGTTCGGGCAGTGCGGCGAGGTGAACTTCGCTGAGGGTGAGGGCCTCGAATGCTTGCGCAGCAATGTGGATGCTCTGCTCACCAAGATCCGTCGCAAGTACAAGGAATACGGCATTCACGAAAAACCGTTTGTGGTGGTCAAGGCCGACAACGGCACCTATGGCATGGGCATCATGACGGTGCGCGATGTCAAGGACCTGGAGGCCCTCAACCGCAAGACGCGCAACAAGATGAGCATCATCAAGGATGGCCAGTCGGTGTCTGACGTCATCATCCAGGAAGGGGTGCTGACCAACGAGCGTATCAATGACGCGGTGGCCGAACCGGTGGTCTACATGATGGACCGTTACGTGGTGGGTGGGTTTTACCGCGTGCATGCCGAGCGAGGCATCGATGAAAACCTCAACGCGCCGGGCGCGAGTTTTGTGCCACTGGCCTTTGAACAAAGCGCGCACACGCCCCAGCCGGGCATGAAGGCGGGCTCCAGCGCGCCGAACCGGTTTTATATGTACGGCGTGATCGGAAGACTGGCCATGCTGGCCGCCAGTTACGAGTTGGAGACCACCGATCCCGACGCGGAAATTTACGACTGAACAGGCTCACCAGATGCAACACGGCAAATCCTCGCTCCTTGGTTTGACGATGGGAGCTATTGGTGTTGTGTACGGCGATATCGGCACCAGCGTGCTGTACGCAGTGAAGGAAGTGTTCGGCTCGGGACACGTGCCGTTCACCCCGGACAATGTCTACGGCATTCTGTCCATCTTTTTCTGGACTCTGACCACCATTGTGTCGGTCAAATACGTCACCCTGGTGTTACGTGCGGACAACAATGGCGAAGGTGGATTGGTGGCAATGCTGGCGCTGGCCTCCATGTCGGTGCGCGACCGACCTCGCTTGCGCAAGTTGCTTTTGATCGTGGGCATTGGGGGCACCTGTCTGTTTTATGGCGATGGCGTCATCACACCGGCCATTTCGGTGCTCTCAGCGGTGGAAGGTCTGGAGGTGGTGTCGCCCGCCTTTGTGAAGTATGTGATACCCCTCACCCTGGTGATTTTGTTTTGCCTGTTCTCCGTGCAAAAGCGCGGCACTGCGGGCATTGGCAAATTCTTTGGCCCGATCACGTTGGTGTGGTTTGCGGCCATTGCGGCCTTGGGGCTGTATCACATTGCCTCCGAGCCGGCCATTTTGTGGGCCATCAGCCCCCACTATGCCCTGACGTTCATCATCAACGAGCCGGGCATCACCTTCATCATTCTGGGCGCTGTGGTGCTGTGCGTGACCGGCGGTGAAGCCTTGTACGCCGACATGGGGCACTTTGGTAAAAAACCGATTCGTCTGGCTTGGTTTTCGGTGGTGATGCCCGCGCTCACCCTCAACTATTTCGGGCAAGGTGCCTTGTTGCTGCACAACCCGGACGCTGTGAAGAACCCGTTTTACATGATGGCCCCCGACTGGGCTTTGGTGCCGCTGGTGATCCTGGCGACTGCTGCGACCGTGATTGCCTCGCAGGCGCTGATCTCGGGAGCTTTCAGCGTGACCAAGCAGGTGATCCAGTTGGGGTTTTTGCCGCGACTGCAAGTGCAACACACCAGCGTCAGCGACACGGGGCAGATCTATGTGCCCTTCGTCAATTGGGGGCTGTTTGGGTTCATCGTGCTGGCGGTGTTGATGTTCAAGTCGTCGAGTAACCTGGCAGCGGCTTACGGGATTGCGGTGTGTACCGACATGCTGATCACCACGGTGCTGACTTTCTTTGTCATTCGCTACAGCTGGCGCTATCCGTTGTGGATGTGCTTGGCTGCCACCGGATTTTTCTTCTTGGTCGATCTTGCCTTCTGGGCGTCCAATCTGATGAAACTGGCCGATGGCGGTTGGTTTCCATTGCTGATTGGCGCCATCATCCTCACCTTCATGCTGACGTGGCGTGATGGGCGCGAACTGCTCAATGCCAAGCACCGTGATGAAGCGCTGGATTTACGCTCTTTTCTAGATGCCGTGTTCATTGCACCGCCCGCTCGCGTAGACGGCACGGCGGTGTTTTTGTCGTCGGATGTGGGCATTGTGCCCAACGCCTTGCTGCATAACCTCAAGCACAACAAGGTGCTGCATGCGGTGAACCTCTTTGTGACGGTAAAAAGCCATGAGGTGCCGTGGATTGGGCTGGATAAGCGCCTGGAGGTCGAACAACTCGGCCATGACTGCTGGCAGGTGGTGATCAACTATGGCTTCAAGAATGACCCCGATGTGCCTGTCGCGCTGTCGTTCCTCAAGACCCATGGCTGTGAGGTCACACCCATGACCACCAGCTACTTTCTCTCGCGCGACAGCATCGTCCCCACCGTGCATGGAGGCATGGCCGCTTGGCGTGAAAAATTGTTTGCGCAGATGCACCTCAATGCCAGCGCTGCCGCAGACTTCCTGAACTTGCCGAGTAACTCGGTGGTGGAGTTGGGCAGCAAGATTGAAATCTGACATGGACCTGCTGTTCGTTGCCGATCCTCTGTCGTCCTTCAAGATTTACAAGGACACCACCTTCACCATGATGCGTGAAGCGCAGCGGCGCGGACACCGTGTCTGGGCCTGTGAGCCGCGCGACCTCTCCTGGCGCAGCGGCGGACCAGTGCAATCGCGGGTGCGTGGGCTGCACCTCACCGGCCTGGAGCCGCAGTGGTTTGAAGAGCGCTCCTGCACGACCTGGGCACTGCACAAGTTCGATGCCGTGATCATGCGCAAGGACCCGCCGTTTGACAGCGAGTTTTTTTACGCCACACATCTGTTAGGGCAAGCGGAGCGTGAGGGCGCGCGCGTGTTCAACAAGCCGGCTGCGTTGCGCGATCATCCCGAGAAGCTCGCCATCATGGAATGCCCCCAGTTTCTCAGCCCCACCCTGGTCACGCGCAGCGAACTCGAGGTGCGCGAATTTCACGCCGAGCATCGCGACATCATTCTGAAGCCCCTGGACGGCATGGGGGGCATGGGCATTTTCCGGGTGGGGGCTGAGGGGCTCAACCTGGGCGCCATCATCGAAACGTTGCAACGGGATGGCACGCAAACCATCATGGTGCAGCGCTATCTGCCCGCCATCACCCAGGGCGACAAGCGCGTACTGGTGATTGGGGGCAAGCCTGTGCCCTACGCGTTGGCTCGCATTCCGCAAGGGGGTGAGGTGCGCGGCAACCTGGCAGCGGGGGGCAAAGGCGTGGCCCAGCCGTTGAGTGAGCGCGACCTGGAGATTGCCACCACCCTGGGGCCCACGCTGGCTGCACGGGGCTTGCTGCTGGTGGGGCTGGATGTGATTGGCGAGTGCCTCACCGAGATCAACGTCACCAGCCCGACCTGCTTTCGCGAGATCATGGACCAGACGGGGTTCGATGTGGCGGCAACGTTTGTCGATGCGCTGGAGCAAGCGTTGGCCTAGTGGCGTGTGCGGGGTGACGAGGGCCGGCATGTTCGGCCCGGCATTGAAACATCAACACGCGGATTTTCAATCCGCAGGGGCTGTCCTGACGTTGATCACGAAATGCTCTGAGTCGCCAAAGCACCTGGGCAAGCCTCGGTGCTGTTCGTACTCCAGCACCACCTTCTGACCGATGTGCTGGTTGATCTTGTCCACCACGGCTGCATCGCGCACGGTGAACTCGAATTTCTCGGGCACGGCGGGCACCACGGACAGGGCGCGCACTTGCTCACCCTCCCAGGTTTTACAGAGCCAGCCCTTGTAAGAGATTTTTTGCACGAATCCCACGCTCTCACCTTGTGAGTAGGTGAAGTGATAGGCAAACAGCACATAGCCCACGCCTAGCAGCGCCAGCACCAGCAGGCCGCCTAACAGGGACTTGAGAAGCGTCCCCAGCAGTTTCAGCAGCACGATCTCAGGCTGCCTTGACCTTCAGGCGCCAGGCGTGCAGCAGCGGCTCGGTGTAGCCGCTGGGCTGGGCCTCGCCCTTGAAGACCAGATCCAGGGCGGCTTGATAGGCCGCCGAGGTGCTGAAGTTGCCCGCCATCTTGCGGTACAGCGGGTCGCCGGCGTTTTGCTTGTCCACCACGGCGGCCATGCGACGGAAGGTGGCCTTGACCTGGGCGGAGGTCACGATGCCGTGGCGCAGCCAGTTGGCAATGTGCTGGCTGGAGATGCGCAAGGTGGCGCGGTCTTCCATCAGGCCCACGTTGTGAATGTCGGGCACCTTGGAGCAACCCACGCCCTGATCCACCCAGCGCACCACGTAGCCCAGAATGCCTTGCACGTTGTTGTCCAACTCTTGCTGCTTCTCGGTGTCGCTCCAGCGCGGCTTGGCCACCACGGGCACTTGCAGCAGGTTGTCAAGCAACTCGTGGTGAGCGGCATCGGCATCGATACGCTCGAGTTGCTTTTGCACATCGGTCACCTTGACCTGGTGGTAGTGCATGGCATGCAGCGTGGCTGCGGTGGGGCTGGGTACCCAGGCGGTGTTGGCGCCTGCCAGGGGATGACCAATCTTTTGTTGCAGCATGGCGGCCATCAGATCAGGCATGGCCCACATGCCCTTGCCAATCTGCGCCTTGCCGCGCAGGCCGCACGACAGACCGACCAGCACGTTGTTCTTTTCATAGGCCTGGATCCAGGCGCTGCTCTTCATATCGCCCTTGCGCAGCATCGGGCCGGCGCGCATGGCCGTGTGCATCTCGTCGCCGGTGCGATCCAGAAAGCCGGTGTTGATGAAGGCCACGCGGCTGGAGGCAGCCGCGATACAGGCCTTGAGGTTCACACTGGTGCGGCGCTCCTCGTCCATGATGCCCAGCTTGACCGTGCTGTCAGCCAGGCCGAGTACTTGCTCAACACGGCTGAAGAGTTCGGCAGCAAAGGCCACTTCAGCCGGGCCGTGCATCTTGGGTTTGACAATGTACACCGAGCCTGTGCGCGAGTTGCGCAGGCCGTTGGCACCATGGCCTTGCAAGTCGTGCAAGGCGATGGTGGTGGTGACCATCGCGTCCAGAATGCCCTCAGGAATTTCATGCTGAGCACCGTCTGCACCGGTGTAGAGGATGGCGGGGTTGGTCATGAGGTGACCCACGTTACGCACGAACAGCAGCGAGCGGCCATGCAGGCGAACCTCGCCCTGGCCCTGGGGGCTGTGGTAGAGGCGATCCGGGTTGAGGCCACGGACGAAGGTCTTGCCCCCTTTGGTGACGGACTCGGTGAGCGTGCCTTTGAGGATGCCCAGCCAGTTGCGATAGCCCAGCACTTTGTCCTCGGCGTCAACCGCAGCAACCGAGTCTTCGAGGTCCAGGATGGTGGAGAGCGCGGCTTCCACCACCAGATCGCACACACCAGCCGGATCGGTGGCACCGATGGGCGTGTGGCGGTTGATCTGCAGATCCAGGTGAAGGCCGTTGTGCTCGAACAGCACCGATGACGGATTCGCGGGAGCACCCTGGAAACCGACCAACTGGCTGTTGCGCGCCAACTTGGCGACGCGTCCGTTCTTGAGCGTGACGCGCAATTGGCCGTCGACGATCGCATAGCCGGTGGAGTCGATGTGCGAGCCGCTGGCCAACGGTGCAGTACGGTCCAGCACATAGCGTGCGTACTCGATCACCTTGGCGCCGCGAACGGGGTTGTAGCCGGCGCCTTTCTCAGCGCCATTTGCCTCCGAAATGACGTCCGTGCCGTAGAGCGCGTCATAAAGAGAACCCCAGCGTGCGTTGGCGGCGTTGAGGGCGTAACGGGCGTTGAGGATCGGCACCACCAGTTGCGGGCCGGCCTGGAGGGCGAGTTCGGCGTCGACGTTTTGGGTGGTGGTTTTCACGCGACCAGGATGCGGCACCAGGTAACCAATCTTCTCCAGGAAGCTGCGATAGGCCTTCATGTTGCGGATGGGGCCGGGATGGGCTTCATGCCAGCGATCCATCTCGGTTTGGATGCGATCACGCTCGGCCAGCAAGGCCATGTTGCGGGGGGCCAGGTCGGCCACCAACGCGTCAAAGCCGCGCCAGAAATGAGCGCTGCTCACGCCGGTGCCGGGCAGGACCTGTTGTTCGATGAACTGATGCAGGGTGGTGGCAACCTGAAGGCGATGGACGTGTGTGCGAGCGGTCATGGCAATACGAAAGGAAGTGTTGAGCAATCAGAGCTGCAAGACGCGGTGTAAGTTCAGCCGAATCCCGACGCAGCTCCTCGAAAAAAACGCAAGGACGCAATCTTAGGGGATTTCAACCCTCGGGTTGGAGTAGTCGACCATCCAGCAGGCCTTGCAGGCTTTTGAAGCTCAGCCACAGAATCACCGCCGAGGTGATCCACACGGCGGCTTGGCCGGGCAACAGCAGCCAGCGGCCCTCGGGCAGCTGACCCAGCCGCAGGCACAGGGCGGAAAAAGCGGCCAGGGGAAAACTCATGCCCCAGTGCGGCATGCCAAAGGTCAGGCGCTGGATTGCCCGCCACTGGCTGAGCGCCCACAGCAACGACAGGCAGGCCACACCCCAGCAGCCCCAGACCAGCACTGGCGGTGCGGACCATTGCATCAGGGCAAGACCCACCGCCGAGGGCGGTGCCACCGGGATGAACAGGGTGGGCGTCATGTGCGCGGGCAAAGGCCCGACTTGAAGCAGGCGCGCCAACAACACCCCCACGATCAACAGCCACAGAAACAGGCCCAGTCCAAACTGGGCGCTCATCCAGCCGGTCACCGGCCAGTGCAGTCCAGCCAACGGGACCAGCACATTGCCCACAATGGGGATCATCAGCAAGGGGGTGATGGCGTGCCATCCGAGCCCTCCTGCATCGGCGGGCCGCACAAAGCGCGACATCACCCAGACGGTGATCGAAAATTCCAGCAGTGAGCCTGCCCACCAGGTGGCTTGCAGCCAGCCTTGATCGGCCAGGCCCCAGGTGGTGCCCAGCGCGCTCAGCAGAATCAAGGCGATGGCAAACGAAGCAGCAAAGGCCATGTTCACCGGATGACGCAGATCTGCCAGCAAGGCCTGCGGATGGCGCCCCGCGCGAATCAGGTTCGTGAGCAGTACCAAGGCAAACAGGACCACCGTGATCAAGGTGCCCAGTTCCGCGGCTGTCGAGGGGGCGGACGCTGAACGGGGGTACTGAAACCAGGCCATCGTCAGCCCGCTCCACCCCATCACGGGGACAAACCAGGCAAATCCAAACTGGGCCAACGGGGCGTGAGGGGTGGAATTCTCTGGGCGATTCGGGGTCAGTGGTGAAGCCATCATGCGAGTGTAGAGCGCGCAGGCACAATCACGCCATGTCCGCCAGTCAACCCTTGTCTGCCCCCCAGAAAGCCTTGCGCAAGCTCGGATTGGTGCGCGATATCGATCTGGCGTTGCACCTGCCGCTTCGCTATGAGGACGAAACCCGCCTGGTCCGCCTGTGTGACGTGCAGGACGGGCAGTCGGCTCAGTTCGAAGCTGAAGTTGTCTCGAGTGACCTGTCGTACCGTCCGCGGCGTCAGTTGGTGGTGGTGGTGCGTGATGGTGATGAGACCTGTACCTTGCGGTTTTTCAATGCCTACCCGTCCATGCAGAAATCGATGGCCGTGGGGCAACGCGTGCGTTTGCGCGGCGAGGTGCGGGGTGGTTTCATGGGCCGCACCATGATGCACCCTGTGGTGCAGGCCGCCGGGGGCGAATTGCCCGCGGCTTTGACACCTGTCTACCCGACCTCGGCGGGTTTGCCGCAAGCGTATTTGCGGCGTGCGGTGCAAGGAGGGCTGAGCCGGTGTTTGCGCACGGGAGCCTTGGATGAAACCCTGCCGGCGGATGCCTTGCCCAAGAGCACCTGGCCGCTGTCGCGTGCGTTGCAGTTTTTGCACAACCCGGCCCCGGATGTGGCCTTGGCCACGCTGGAGGATCGCAGCCATCCCGCCTGGCAACGACTCAAGGCGGAGGAACTGCTCACCCAGCAGTTATCCCAGTGGCAATCGCGCCAGGAACGTTTGCGCCTGCGCGCCCCGGCCCTGCTACCCACCGGCGCAGCGGCGCAGTTGCCGCAGCAGTTGTTACGCGCGCTGCCCTTTGGCTTGACGGCAGCACAAGCGCGCGTCCAAGCCGAGATTGCGGCGGACCTGTCGCGTCACGAACCCATGCACCGTTTGTTGCAAGGGGACGTGGGGTCAGGCAAAACCGTGGTGGCTGCACTGGCAGCAGCGCATTGCATTGCTGCCGGTTGGCAATGTGCCTTGATGGCGCCCACCGAAATTCTGGCCGAGCAACACTTTCGCAAGTTGATTGGCTGGCTTGAGCCGCTTTTGGGCCCGCTGGGGCTGGAGGTCGCCTGGCTCACCGGCAGCCACAAGAAAAAGACGCGGGAAGCCATGCTGGCCTTGATCGCCGATGGGCGAGCGGCGCTGGTGGTGGGCACCCATGCCGTCATTCAGGAGCAAGTGCAATTCCGTGCCCTGGCGCTGGCCATCATCGACGAGCAGCACCGCTTCGGTGTGGCGCAGCGCCTGGCCCTGCGCCACAAACTGCAGCCTTCAGCCGATTTGCATCAACTCGGCGCGGCCGAGCCGCACCTGCTGATGATGTCAGCCACGCCCATACCGCGCACCCTGGCGATGAGCTACTACGCGGACTTGGATGTCTCTACCTTGGATGAATTGCCCCCCGGACGGACCCCGGTGGTCACCAAGGTAGTGAGTGAGGCGCGTCGTGACGAGGTGATTGAGCGCATTCGCACCCAGGTGGCGCAGGGACGCCAGGTGTATTGGGTGTGTCCGCTGATTGAAGAAAGCGAGGCGCTGGATTTGCGCAACGCCACCGAAACCCATGCCCGCTTGACCGAGGCCTTGCAGGCCTCGTCGCGCGCGGCCCTGGCTGGTGCCAGGCCGCGGGTTAGCGACCCAGCTACCCGGGATGAATCTGCAGCAACGCCAACGCCAGGCATCGAGGTGGGGCTCTTGCATTCACGCCTGCCCGAAGCCGAGAAAAAAGCCATCATGGCCCGCTTTGTCGCGGGCGAGATGTCCGTGCTGGTCAGCACCACGGTGATCGAGGTGGGGGTGGATGTGCCCAACGCCTCGTTGATGGTGATCGAGCATGCGGAGCGGTTTGGCTTGAGCCAGTTGCACCAGCTGCGCGGACGGGTGGGACGCGGCGCCGCAGCCTCCGCGTGTGTGTTGCTGTATTCGTTGGGGGAACACGGCCGCTTGAGTGACACGGCCCGTGAGCGCTTGCGCGCCATGGTGGACACGCAGGACGGATTTGAAATTGCCCGCCGGGACCTGGAGATTCGCGGTCCCGGTGAGTTGCTGGGGGCTCGCCAATCGGGCGTTCCCATGCTGCGGTTTGCCGATCTCGAGCACGACAGCCTGCTGCTGGAGTGGGCGCGCCATCTGGCCCCACGCATGGGCGCCGAGTACCCAAACCTGGTTCGGCAACACCTGCAACGCTGGTTGGGTGGAAAATCGGATTATCTGAAGGCATGATGGCCGCCTTCCCCCCTACTGTTCCCCACGCCCTGCCCTGACCTAACACTGACCGCATGACCCTCACCGAGCTTAAATACATCGTCGCAGTGGCCCGAGAGCGCCATTTTGGTCGTGCCGCCGAGGCCTGTCATGTGTCGCAGCCCACACTGTCGGTGGCCATCAAGAAACTCGAGGAAGAGCTCGAGGTCAAATTGTTCGAGCGCAGCGCCAATGAAATCTCGCTCACCGCTCTGGGCGGTGAAATTGTGCGCCAGGCGCAAAGCGTGCTGGAGCAAGCCGCCGGCATCAAGGAGATTGCCAAGCGTGGCAAGGACCCGTTGGCAGGCCCGTTGCGATTGGGCGTGATCTACACCATTGGCCCCTATCTGTTGCCGGATCTGGTGCGTCAGGTCATCGACCAGGCACCACAAATGCCCCTGATGCTGCAGGAAAATTTCACCGTGAAGTTGCTCGAGATGCTGCGCACCGGTGAGATCGATTGCGCCATCATGGCCGAGCCCTTTCCAGATGCGGGGTTGGCCACCGCCCCGCTGTATGACGAACCCTTCATGGCTGCCGTGCCCAACCACCACCCCCTGGCCCAACGCAACGCTGTCACCGCGCAAGAGCTCAAGGCGGAGACCATGCTGCTGCTGGGCACAGGACATTGCTTTCGCGACCATGTTCTCGAGGTGTGTCCAGAGTTCGCCCGCTTTGCCAGCAATGCCGAAGGCATCCGCCGTAGCTTTGAAGGCTCGTCGCTGGAGACCATCAAGCACATGGTGGCGGCTGGCATGGGCGTGACCCTGGTGCCCCGCTTGAGTGTGCCCAGCGAGGCCTTGGTCACGCGCGCCAAAGGCCGGCGACGTGCCGTGGTCGAGACCCATGTGCGCTATTTGCCGGTAGCCGATGAAGACGGTAGACCGCCCATGCGCCGCGTGCTGCTGGCCTGGCGCCGCAGCTTCACCCGTTATGAGGCCATCGCTGCGTTGCGTAATGCCGTTTACGCCTGCGAACTGCCGGGCGTGGAGCGTCTGTCCTGACGTGGGAGGCCACCGGGTGTGATGTGATGCGACAACGACTGGCGCTGTATCTGGATCTGATTCGATGGAACCGCCCGGCAGGGTGGTTGCTGCTGCTGTGGCCCACCCTGTCGGCATTGTGGGTGGCGGCACAAGGCTGGCCCGGGTGGCATTTGCTGGGTGTGTTCGTGCTGGGAACGGTGATCATGCGCAGTGCGGGGTGTTGCATCAACGATGTGGCCGATCGCGATTTCGATCGTCACGTCAAGCGTACCGCCCATCGGCCGGTGACCCGTGGCGCCCTGTCGGTGCGAGAGGCGTTGTGGCTGGGTGCGGTGCTGGCCCTGATGGCCTTTGGATTGGTGCTCACCACCAACCCCACGACGATCGCGTGGTCGTTTGTCGGACTGTTCGTGACGCTGTTGTATCCCTATGCGAAACGCCATGTGTCGATGCCACAGGCGGTGCTGGGCATCGCCTTCAGTTTTGGCATTCCCATGGCGTTTTCCGCCGTGCGGGGGGGAGAGCTGAGTTGGGCTGGCATGGTGTCCTCTGCCCCGTGGCTGGCTTGGGCGATGTTGCTGGGCAACTTGTGCTGGGTGCTTGCGTATGACACCGAGTACGCCATGGTAGATCGCGATGACGATCTGCGTATTGGCATGAAGACCTCTGCCATCACACTGGGGCAACACGATGTGCGGGCCGTGGCCGCCTTTTACATGGTGTACTTGCTCTCGTGGTGGGTCTTGCTACGTGACCAGCAGTTGGGGTGGCCGTTCATGCTGGGTCTGTGGGGCGCTGCACTGCAGGCGCTGTGGCATGTGC
>JACCEC011407238.1_pt1 | contig 19625 bp, 29 predicted proteins | sample 7450121 | NCBI WGS metagenome assembly JACCEC01 (sample SAMN15323455, study PRJNA562643) | freshwater metagenome | isolation source: river surface water | place: USA:Blue River Watershed | collected 2017-08-18 | reverse complement strand
TAAAATATCACTGCGTTGCATGTGGCGGAAAGGGAATATGTGTGCATGGTCGACGCAAACAAATATGCAAAGAGTGCGGCGGAAAGTCCTTATGTTCTCATGGTCGACGCAAATACATATGCAAAGACTGCGGCGGAAAGGGAATATGCGTCCATGGCCGACGCAAATACATATGCAAAGAGTGTATCGCAAAGAAAACCGCGGAATCAAATGATGCCGACGATGTTGACCTATTCGACGACGATGTCGAGTGGGTAATGAACGCTGAATAATCGCGTTAAAGATAAGATGGTCATGTTTTTTGTAGAACGCGAAAAGTGATTAGGTATACTCGGTAAACATGGCGACAAATGTGCTGATTCAGCGGTGTAGGCATAATGTCGTTAAGCTAACATGCCAAACATGCAAGCGCTACTGCGTTCATGAAAAGAATAAGTATAAATGCAAAGAATGTAAAGGGCTGCAAACATGCAGACACGGCAAGACACGGCGCGATTGCAGCGAATGCGAATCGCAAAAAACTCCTGTTAAAAAATGCCCTCATGGAAAACGCAAAAGTGTATGCAAAGAATGTGGCGGCGGTAGTATCTGCGATCATGGTAAAGTTCGAAGGTTATGCGCTCGATGCGGTGGAAGCGGTATTTGTATACATACCAAAATTCGATCTTCATGCAGTAAATGTGGCGGCCCTAAGCGTTGCGTGCACGGAAAACAAATGTATTTCTGCGCGGATTGCGGCGGAAAGGGAATATGTGTACACAGAAAACGCAAGCGTTCATGCGTGGATTGCGGCGGCTATGATGTATGTGAGCACAAAAAGCAAAAATCGAGATGCAAAGAGTGCAAGGCCAAGAAAGCAACTCCTACTTCCGCCGATGATGCCGACGAACTCGACGACGACGCCGACGACGATGTCGACCTATTCGACGACGTCGAATACGTGATGAACGACGCTGAGTAGTCGCGTTGAAGATAGGAAAACAGAAAAAATTGATTATGTATGCGCAAAATAAAGATGGCCACTAACATATTGGTGGCGCAGTGCAAGCATGGCGACCTTAAGTTGAATTGCCCAACCTGCAAATACCATTGCGCGCACGAAAGGAACAAGTATATTTGCAAGGAATGCAAAAGAGGCAGTAGTTGCAAGCACGGCAAAGTATACGCGTAATGTAAAAAATGTGGCGGCGGTATCTGTGTGCACCGTGCGGGGAAGTATTCATGTAAAGGTTGCATAAGGGGAGAAGTTTGCAAACACGAAATTCTGCGAATCGATTGCGACAGATGCAGCATCAAGGCACGCTGCATACATAAAAAACGAACAACTTTATGCGCGGAATGCGGCGGAGGAGGGCTATGCGAGCATGGAAAATCGCGTAGCAAATGCAAAGAATGCGGAGGTGGTCGCATATGTTCCCATAACATACCGACATATCGATGCGAACACTGCGGCAACGGAGCTCTCTGCGAACATAGAAAAAACATCTACTACTGCAGAAGGTGCAACGGCGGCGAAAGACCGGCGACCGACACTGTGATGCACGCAGTGTAATTCTCTTAAAAACACAGCTGTCATATTTTTTGTAATGAGAAAATTGATTATATACAAGCGCATATTGAAGATGGATACTAAAACACTTATTTCACGATGCAAGCACGGCGACATTACTCGAAACTGTCCGACTTGCAAACGCTACTGTGAGCACGGAAAATACAAAAACCAATGCAAAAAGTGTAAGGGATCAAATATATGTGCGCACGGAAAAGTGAAATACTACTGCCAGGACTGTGGAGGCAGTCGTCTATGCGAGCATAAAAAGAACAAAAGCCTTTGTAAAGAATGCGGAACTGGTATCTGCAAACACGGCAGAAACAAGTATCAATGCAGGGAATGCAATATGTGTGCGCATGGAAATCACAAAAAAAGATGTGACGAATGCGGAACAAAAAAAGTTGTACAAAGGAACGACAAATGTTCCCACGGAAAGTATAAACGCATATGCAAAGAATGCGGCGGCAGCGCCTTATGTGTTCATAGTCGGCAGAAATCGCATTGCCGAGATTGTGGCGGCAAAAGTTTCTGTGATCACGGCAAAATTCGGTCAGTGTGCGCTCGGTGCGGCGGTGGTAGTATCTGTGAACATAACAAACAAAAACATGCCTGCGCCGAATGCATCGCGACAGAAATCTGTCAACATGATATCCTTCGGACAGATTGCGATGATTGTAGAAGAAAATCATATTGCGAACACAAAAAACAACGATCGCTGTGCGCGGAATGTGGCGGTGGCAGTCTGTGTGATCATGGTAAAAACCGTAGTCTCTGCGCTCGGTGCGGTGGTGGTAGTATGTGTGTACATAACCGTAAGAGAACAAACTGCAAAGACTGCGGTGGAGGAAGCATCTGCGAACATAAAAAAGAGCGTGCGCGTTGTAAGGATTGCGGCAGCAAGCAATACTGTGTACATGAAAAACTAAGATATTACTGCGCGGACTGCGGTGGAAAGGGAATATGCACGCATGGGAAACGCAGGAATATGTGCAAGGAATGCGGCGGCAATTGTCTGTGCCCTCACGGGCGGCAGCGATCGCGGTGTAAAGAGTGTATCGCACAAAAAAACACAGGTGACGAAGCAGATGTCAGCGATGTCGACTACGTAATGAATGATGCCTAACCGCTACGCAATTCTCTTTAAAATTAAGAAAGCAGTATTTTTTGTAGCAGCAAAATTGAATTCATATGAAACTATGTCATGAGGAATCTCCGCCACTATACGCGCGCCATTACGCGCAAACTATACGCTGAAAAAAGCACACCGAGACCTTACATAAGAATACGCAACTGTCTGATTTATGAAAACACGGATGGAAAGTGTATACTGTCATGCGCCATACCATCGCAACCATGGCCGTTGTACTACTCCACAGATAGAATTTTCTCAAAAGTACAGACGGATTGCGACATCCACATATTCGCGGATAACCCTTGTGGCGCCAAAATCACGAAAGTCCCTGCGGGTCAAAGTTGTATTGATCGCTCTCTGCTGAATTACATATGGTTTGGCTGCTGAAATCAGTGAAGAGCGGAGTTTAAAGGGGCGCAACTCCTTCAGGGAAATAGAAACAAAGGGGTTTTTCGAAGAGCATCGCTCTTCAGGAACAAAAACATAGGGTTCTAAAGGGGCCGCGCCCCTTTAAAAAAAAGAAAATCGGTGACACAACTGCGTTTGCAGTCACATCACCAAAAACTTTTTTGCTCGAGGGTCCTGAGCGGAGTATGAGGTTCACTGTGCGATTGGAAAATCACGTAGTAATTTTCTGAAGGCACGCGCGGAGAGAGCGCTCGAAGTCGAAGAGAGGGTCCGTCTCGACAAGCAAGGCTTCGTAGTTGGGGTCGGTAGATCGCGGAATCGGTGCGTCGCGGATCATAGCACGTACCGCGCGGTGCATGCACTTCAGGTACTTCTGTCGCTCTGCCATCGAGCGGCCGTTACGTCCCTTCGCCGGCGCAAGGAGCTTCGCTGCTTCAGGGTAACCGAGCGGCTGATGCTGTCGCAGCAGCGTCGCGAAGTCGCGCGGCTCGACGAGAAACTGGCTGTACTCGATGTTGTCGCGGCCCTCGATGAGGAACTTGCACTCGCGAGGAGCCGCGGCGCCAGCATTATTGATCGCGAAATGCAGGTGCACGTCGTCCCATTGAGTCGCAGCGAAAGAAACGCCCTTGAAAGCATCCGTCACGAAGATCTCGGTGCTGCCGAGCTGTCGCACGGAGTACTTCTTGAGGATCGCATTCTCGCAGTCTTCGATGGTCGCGAACTTCTCTTCGCCCCACACGATGGACGAAGAAGAGTAGCATTCCATCGTCCAAAATCCCATCGCGGCATCACCTTGCACGGTAACAAAGAGAAAGGTTCCCAGCTTGGCGTCCATTACAGCAGTGTTGTATTCGGAGAAAAACTGTTGCAGCGTTAAGATAGCGGCCGAATATTCAATTTTCTAAAGGGGCGTAGCCCCTTTAAAACCCCTTAATTGGTATTAGCGGAAGAACCCAAATTTGAACAAAACAACTTCAACATCATGCGCCGGATACTCATCTACATAAAGAGAACACTGCCGCGCAAACGATGCAATCTGTTCATAGTAAGTGAAGTAGAGATCGCATCGATATGGTCCGACGGCATGTACGCGCGGTATGTGTTCGCACGCAATAACGCACGCCGATATTTTTACAAGCGGAGTCAGTTGGTAGGCTCATACACTTACGGAGGAAAAGAGAACAACACATATACGCTACTAACGCCACTTTTTCAAAGACACATGAGATATCTCTTGCGCGTGAACAGTTAAACGCACATTGTCTTTGAAAAAATTTGATTTATAGGCAGCATAATATAGTTACGAGAATTGAGGGCAGGGTTTTAAAGGGGCGCAGCTCCTTTAGTTACGAGAATTGAGGGCAGGGTTTTTAAAGGGGCGCAGCTCTTCAGAGTCACAAGAATCGGAGGAATGCGTCTCATCACGTTGCTGATCATTTACGCAGCGTGCGCAACATGCGAGGTGCCGTCGTTCAAGTGCTCCACTGGCTCGTACAGCATTGACGTCTATGGAAATACCGGCAATTTGCTTCAAGACAGTCGGTGCGTATGCGACAAATTAGTCTACGCGGGGTGTTCTCCGTCTGACATTCAGCCGGTGTACGATGACATATACGACAAGTATGTGCATTACGAGCCCTCCGTGTCAGTCCTTCGTACTTACCCAGTTGAGTTTTGTACGCTTCCGCATCCGTACAAACTTGTGAAAGAAGCAGGTGCGTTTGGTCTACCATTCACTTATGTGGTCGCTGGAGATCAAAAGATAAAATACAGCGATTGGAAAGTCCAATGTACTCCCCCGAATCCCTATGTGTACATGTATGTGTACCCGGTGAATGCGACCACTTGCGCGTACAAAAAGAACATCGTCGAGCTGCTAGGGCCCGACGGCACAGACGGCAAAATCATAAGCTGCCCCGAAGGGTGCATCATCAACGAATGGAACGGATGCACTCCGCAACGCAACGGCACAATTTGCGGAAACATATCCGTGAAAATCCCCGAGTACACAGGCCTCGTGTACAAGTGTCCGTCTGCGTATCATCTCATTCACCTGCAAAGTGACACGGCGCTCAGTACTCACGTATGCGTGCCTAATTGGTACTATCGCACGTGAAACAAAAAAAAAATACGAATGATTTTTTTGTAACCGCGCCGTTCATGCGTATTTCCATATCGTAAACATCGTGAAAATCGCATATGTGTTCGTCATGCCGCCGCTGCGATTGGCGCCGAGCGAGCCCGTAATGCCCACCTGATGGTCGACACGATATGTCTTTGGGCTCGCAATAACGACATACGCCTCTGCAAACGACCGAGTCTGCGACGCCGTACTGGACGCGCCGCTATACTCCATGGTTCCTTCGACAAGTACAGTCGCATCGGTCACGTTGTAAATGCGACAAAGATGACTTCCGGCGTTCTGCGCAGGACCGGACGCAATAATGTAATATGTACCCGCCTGTACCGTCACTTGGTTCGATGCGATTGATGTTGAAACGCCGTCAAGTGTTCCCGACATAGCCGTATCGAGAGTGCGCGTGACCCATGTATTCGATGTTCCCGTACCGCCACCAGCCCCGCCGGCTCCTCTGTGAGCATAATATTGCATGCCAACTATCGGCTGAAACGGTGACCATGATGTTGTACCACTGCCGTTAGTCGACAAACCATACCCCGATGTGCCTCCAGATGACGGCAGCGTGAATGTGTAAGTGCTCGGAGTTGCGCCGGGTGCAAGTGTGATAACGCCTGATGAGCTTCCAGCGAGTTCTATGCGCCCTTTAGTGGCGCCCGCAGCCGTGCCAAGTCCGAGCGAGTTGAACTGTGGCGTTGATGCTGTGCCGATGCTTTGCGGCAGCGTCAATGTGACTGCGCCCGTCTGAGGCGTACCGGTTGTTCCATTGGCGAGTACTTGATCCACCGTACCTGCGACCGTTGTAGAAGTGCCGCCGGTTGCGGCGATCGTAATTGTGCCGGGGCCGTTTGTAATTGCAATGCCGCTGCCTGCGGTCAGGCTTCCTAGCGCGGGCGCATCCCCGGTTGCACCAATTATAAGATTACCATCTTTCATTTCATAGTACTCATACTCGCCATCTGCGTCGATATACGATATTGTATCAGGGTTATCATTGCGAGGTGGTCTTGGTAACGGAAGATCTTCCGCGCTCATTTTCTATATTAAGAGTAGAAAAGACGCAAAAAATTGAAATAACATAAGCATATCAACAATGCGGCGTCTTTGCAAGTACACCACGCGGGTACATAAAGGAGGTAATGTGGCGGTTTTGGCGATAAACAACACAGAGGTAGCGTCTGAATATTACAGCGGCATATACATCATACCGTTGTTTGTCATATACGGCGACTGTCCGGAGTATGTTCGATACACATACTCCACAACATTCAGGACCGACATCGACGGCATTCAAGAAGTAAACACGCCCGTATCTCTCTACAGATTACGCGAATCGCACCTACGTCTCCTAAAATACGGCACAAGCAAAAGTTATGCCAGCATACACGAGTCTCACTTCGACTCTGTTATGGTCGGAAAAATCCACGTCTCCTAAAGAGCTATGCTCTTTGTAAACCCCCAAGTTTCTTTCTAAAGGAGCTATGCCTTCGTAAATCCCCTAAGAATTTGTTGAAGAAACGTCTTTAATCGCGGCTTTGAGACCTTCGATATCGACACACGCCCTTCGGGCGGCACTCAGAGCGCTACGCGCTCTTCGCTGCCTGCGGCGCTTGCGGATCGCGTTTTTGCGGCGATCTGATGCGAATTTCACATACGCGAAATCACGAGCAAATCAGCGAATTAACCGCGATTTCGCCCACGGCCCTTATTTTTTGCAACACATGTTTTCGCCCCTGAAGTGACGTCGCGCAGCTCGTTCGGCGGCGGTTATGCGGCCATTTTGACCTTCGCCGATGCCGCTGCAGGGGCGAAAACACGTGTTTCACAAAAATGGCCGCAGGTTAACCCGGACCTTCGTGCGCACACTTTAAAGTGGCCCGATGCAACTTTTGCATCCGCGGCGTTAACCGCGGCGTCGACGGGGCTCTTAATCATCAGAAAAACCAGAGCGCAGTCATGCATAATATAATATCAATGTTTATATATTCTCGTAGTATACATCATGTCAGACGAGCCTTTACCGCTGCCGATACCCCCGACAAGTACCGGTGTAACAGGCGTTGTCGGTACTGCCTCCCAAGTGCTCGCGGATGGAACTTCCGCAGTAACAAAAACCGGCGTTGTAACACTGTCGCTGCCGCAGTCGATCGCGACTACATCAACGCCGCGATTTGCCGCTATCGGCGTCGGAGTGGCCGCAGGTACTAATGGAACCGCGAAATTCGCCGGCAGCACGTCAGGTGCCATCGAAGTGTCCGCGGGTGTGTCGCCGGCATCATATACATTCACTCTGCCCGCAAGCGCAGGTACAAGCGGTTACGTTCTTGGTACTGATGGTGCCGGTGTTACCTCTTGGAAATTGCCATTTGGGTACCAGTTGTACGGCGATGTAAAGGCGACAAACACGAACGGCGGTGCATTTACCTCGGGCGCATGGCGGTTGAGAGACCTCAACACAGCTATTACGGGTAATCTTGATGGAGTATCGACAACAGTTGCGGCCAATCAAGTCACAATCGCCGCTGGAACATACATGATTCGTGCGAGTGCTCCTGCATATGGTACGAACCGACATATGGTTCGACTCTATAATGTTACCGCCGCGGCCGTCGCAGCAACTGGTACATCGATGTATAACGTTGCCGGCGACGGCCCCGAAAGTCGCTCGGAGGTTGTGTACATGGCGACGTTGGCGGGCGCCACTGTATTTCAGCTGGAGCATCAGTGCAACACGACGGCGGCACTCGGGTTTGGTGTTGCGTGCAACTTTGCTGGTGCGACAGAACTATACGCCACTTTCGAAATTACAAAGTTGGCTTAACAATCAAAAAACTGAAAAATATAGCGCATATCATCGGTAAGCGCGCGATGAGAAACCTCAAAAACTACATCATCAAAAGGCTCGTGAGCGGCGAGACTGGCTTTATGTTGATCAATTATTGCGAATCGGCATATTGCCTGGACGATGTGAACATGATTGTAAATGATTTTGTATATGTCAGACATCGCGATTTCTCACATTTTTACAACAAAAAAAGGCTGATGATGCCGTATTGTAAGGGACCTCACCGTGCGCGACGTATGTCGTTCAGCTGTATTGATCTCGATGAGTTGCAGCATCAACGCGGAATGCATCGCGTATCATGCAAATGGGTTGACGGCAAGTATGTTATCAACGTTGAGTTCTTTCCGTCAAGCATGTACGACATCACAAGATCTGACGAACTGTTCTTCGCCACATACTACACGCCGATAAAATCATTCAACTAAAGGGGCTACGCCCCTTTAAAACCCCGCCTCCTCAATGAAAAAACAAATTTCTAAAGGGCTACGCCCCTTTAAAACCCAGCCCTGGTGAAAAAAGAACTATACTGCCGCCCGCAGACAAGTAATATTCGGCACGACTACCGCCACCATAAGGTAAACATCGCATCGGAACCCTCAGGCGACCGCATCACAGCCATATCGATGAGGCCCATATCACTGTACGCATCAAAAACTATTTTCGATGCCGACTGCTCGGTGCACTTTAAAGTCTCCAAGTCGCCTTTGACGACCCCTCGTTCACCGTTCATCGCATATGCAAGGGCCTTCTTCTCCATCTCAAGATGCCCGGGCATGCATTCATTCAGGCGTTCAAATAGTTCCCGACACGCCGACGATTCGAAACAGTTATTGTTTTTTGGCACATAAACCGTTTTGCTGTACCTCACGGCGCTGTTAATATGGCGAGAAAGCACGAACACACCATCTTCGCGCATCCGCTTATACTCTCTGGCGTTGCGAATGCATCTATGCGCGACCACGCATACCCCGGCGAAGATGCCTGCTCTGATAATGCGGCTGATGTTTTGCATCGCGAAGCTCTACTCATCAGATACATCTTTTCAAATTTGAAGAAATCCCGTACATATACGCAACCATGCGCGCCCTGAGAAAGTATATCGCGAGACGAACTGTAACCGAACAATACGATTTGCTTCTCATTAATCATAACGAAATATGCATTTCGGGATTAAATGAAATAATGATTCGATCGTTTTCGCACGATAAACACTATGAGTGCTTTTTGTTCGGCCATCGAGAATACATCAAAACTTTCTCTCTCCACTATGTCATAAGGACAGTCTGCATGTATTCTTGTGAATATCTGCTGATGTTTCCAAGACACACCCCCCCAAAAAAAGATTCATATCAGCATCAAAGAGGGCCATCCGCGTTTGCACTATGTCAATGTGAATAAGCCGATCTGCAGAGCTTGGGTTTAAAGAGGCCGCTTCTTTAGATATTTTGCTTTTCCGAGAGAGGGCGCAACCCTTTTGAAATATGAATCAACAAAACATATAAGGTGCGATGCGGCGACTAAAAGCGTATCTCTTATGGCGGCGCATTGACAAACACGGCGACTTGCTACGCATCAACCTCGTCGAAGTGTGCAATAAGGGCCTCTATGTATTGGCATGTAGACAGGCAGAATGGTATTTCCAAACATACGCGTTTCGCACTAAAAACATCGTCGGAAACTTTTACGAGTATAAGACCGCACGTTCACTCTATGATAAATTCGAAAATCATCTAGTAATTTACGTGTCCGCACAAGTAAAACTCGACGTGTATATGCAACAGGATCGTCTTGTTGTGCTTTATATTGATGAAACAGCGCCTTTCCACGTACGCACGCTATCATTTTTGAAGTAAGTGTGCGATGTATAGAGCAATGCGTCGCCTATGTGTATACATTGTGGAAAACAACGATTGTTACATTCGCATAAATCATCGAGAGGCCGTCCGCACGTATGGTTCCGACATAAATATGCACGTGCTTTTGGCATATATCTATGGGATTGGCGCTGCCTGCAATCGGGACACATTCATGCTCGACACCTACCATCGACGCGATGCGAATGATAATGGCACAGATTTTTATATCCTTGTGGCGCATGCGGATCGCACGAAAAAAAAGATCTATATGGCGGGGTATCGCGGCCGTATCATAGTGGATTTACGCGACATGAACGAGCCCGTCGACTGTAATGCGATCTGGCAGCGCTTACAAGAGTAGTGATGACGGCTTATCATTGCCTTCTAACTCTAACTGATCCTTTTCCGCATCGGTCATTGGGACATTATCGACAACGGCCGTTATGATGGCTTTGTCTGCTTGATCAATCTTATCTCGCATATTTTTTGCGACCGCAGCCGCGTCGGCATCCGTGGTGAGTTCATCAGCAATATCGGCGCTGATATCTTTAGATTCTAGCAAGCGTACAAGTCGTCGCGTCTCCGGAAGCGTATGTGCGGCAAGTCGAGTTTTTCTGAGAAGATCCCGCGCGCCGTCGATGCCACGATACTTACTCGCATTTTTCTTGATGTACTCGGAGATCATATTCGTGCCAGAAGTGATTAATGTATTGTGATTCTGCACTATGTTTTGCGTCATTTGAATATTGTAAACGACCGTCGGCTTATTCGCGAGCATACGCTGCAGTGATTCAGACCGCGCACGCTCCGCCGCAAGTGCACGCTTTGCTTCAATATTCTCGATTCTTAATCTTGCATTCTCGCGCTCCTTACTGTCAATACGAGATTTTCTTAATTCTTCTGCTCGAAACACTCTGCAGGCGTCAAGATGCTTCGTAAGATTTACATATTTGCCTGGGCAATACGGGCACTGAGACATCGTGTGATCGTATATACCTCCAGAATGATTTTCAAAATTGAAATTCTTCTTCGACTTAAGACGAGTTCATTGCAACAGCAAGAATGTCTGACACGATGACAAGTTGGGTGTTTTCCGATACGGTGGATATTCTGAGGGGAAAAAGATATTCATCTACGAAAGATGAGAAAGTTATTCTTAAGAACCACTGTGATCTTCAGCTTAGTCGTATGTTAGATAAGTTTATACCTGGTTGTAGCGAATGGACCGGCGACTGCTGTACCAAAAAAAGATACATTCTCAAAGACTTGGGCATGATCAACGACAACGACATTCCAGAAAATCAAGGTCCTTACCGATACGATCACATCGCATTTCGCAAACATATCGCAGCTAAACTACCTAAAATTCGTGAAGAATCTATTGCGGAATGCGATAAATTCAAAGCACCGACTGACCCGCGCGACATTAGAGACTATCATACTTGCATGCGCGTCGCAAACAATCTGATTGACTTCATGAAAAACATCGCGCAAGTCAAGTAATCGCCGCTTACTTCACCGGAATCGCATCGCCGGGCGCCGCGCTCACGGCTTTCTTTTTTCTGCTCGCAACCGCAACGATAATTACAACGACCACAATCAGTAGCACCAGCAGCAATACATAGAAAGTCGTCGATGACAGTCCAAGAATAGTACTCGATGTCGGTAGCACAGACGTTGTCGTGGTGCTGCTTGCCGCACCAGCGCCTCCATTGACAGCGCCGCTCGGCGTCAATCCAGGGCTCGCAACAGTGCCCGGCGGGATTCCCTGTGTGCCAGGCGCTCCGACATTCGGAACGCCGCCGTTAACCGGCGCTGAATCATTCGGATTCGAGTTTGTAGGGCCAGTGGTCACAGGCGGCGTCGCTGAACCACCGCTGCTCGTCGCAGAACCCGCGGCCGAACCGGACCCGCCTGTCTGCGCATCTGCTTTGATGATGCCGCCAATGCATGTCTGACCCGCAGAAACATTTGTAGAAATGTTATTCGCGCCGCCGAGGCCCAGGTTCTGCGTACAAAAAGTGTTATTGCACACGGGTGTCGACGCGCGCCGGATCGCATTTTGATATGCTTTCTGCGCGCAGTTAACCGACCAACACCGCGGTTGCGCCATCAGAATCTGCTTGTACGCCTGTGCGTCGACCGGCAGCAACTTAATGTCGCGGTCCAACGCCGCGTCGCTGCACCCGCAGTACTCGTGCAGCGGGTTAGCAACACAGAACTTATTGTCCATAAAGTTGTCGCACGCGCCCGGATTCGCGGCGAGATTGATGCCGATGCATGTGCGCAGCGCCGATGTACCTTCGACGCTGTCGGTGGTGTACTTGCGCATACAGCAATTCGCAGAGAACAGCGCCGGATCTTTGTAGTAGTCGGTGATCGCGCGCAAAGCAGGACCGAAATCCGCCTCACTTTTGATGTAAAACACGACCGGAACACGCTGTTCTTCCGAGACGTCCCAGCTGCGAAAACTAGATGCGAGTGGCGCAAGGGCGCGGTTAGTGATCGGCGACTTCATGAAAAACGGTATGCCGCCGGTCAAATATTTCGTCTCGAACAAATTTATCCTCTCGGCACCTCCTCTCACCGGCGACAAATAGAATCTCTTCTCCCCCTCATTGCCGCGATATGCCGAGCCGAGCACGAACGACTCATTGTCAGACGTGTAAAGGTACACCGGCTGCCCCGTTGCCTTATGCGTGAGGCCAAATTCAGAAGAATTGTACACGTTCACAATAAATTCTTCTGCGGCCGCGATGTCCTGCGTGCGAAAGTTGTAATATCCATTGCGATCTGTCGACGCCAAAAAGCCGACATTGTACGAGACAATAACGACTGTCGTACCATCATACGTGTCTGCGAACGACGGAAATCCACTCGGCCATGGCTTCACAGCCGCATCCGCGAAGAACGCCGGGTCGTGTACGCCGGTATATACCGCGTTACTCGATTCCGCTGCGCCCATCCTATAACTACGCGAGGAGTATTTTTTGAGAAAAAAATGAATTGGCACATGCCGAATAACACCCTGCGATGTCGCTCACGGGAGGCCCGAAGCACAAAAAATTGAAATTCTTGTATGCGACTAAAGCACAACTAATGGCGACAGGCGGCATCAGTCAAAGGGGCCACGCCCCTTTTGAACCCCTTCACGACATCAACGCACTCGCGCCGTCTGTGCGCGCAGCGCTAGATCTGCTTACAACCGAAGAAGTCAAGGAACGTCTTCGCGTCGCCGAGGAAAAAGTTAGGGCGAGCGAGGAACGCGTGCGGCTTGCTGGTGCTGAATTTGGGAATCTTTTCATGGAATTTATTATGCTGATGATGCCCGCGTATGTCGATACAGAGTTCAAGGATGATAGCGATGTCGATGCGGCCGCGAATATCGGCGAAGCAAAGTAAAAAATTGAAATAAAAAAACATACACTACATACGAATGCGACATCTGCGCAATTATGTCGCCACTGCAAAAAGCACTCCTGCATTACAACACAACAATCTCATAGTATCGATGATATCGATGTGCAGTGCGTCCTCTGAGAATGTGAGAATACGCTGTATATTATTCGACTATCGAGAATGCTCTTCCACGTGGTATTGGAACTTACATACAGAGACTTACATATATTACATGCATTACTGTTTTCTTATCGTGCACAACAAAACCATGCAAAAAAGAGTCTTTGTTGAGATTTGGTGCAACCGCATCACGATCAGATGCGAAGGAAACAGCGTCGATATGATCGAGGACAAATGAGCTGTTTCTTTTTTTGCGCATCTACAAAATAACGCAGAACCCGCCACCGCCGAAGCTGTATGAAATGCCGATCGATACCTTCCAGCCGTCGCGATCGTTGTATGAAACAGACGAATTCGATATTCTTTGTGACTTCTCGACGCACTTAATATAATCAGTATGCACGCGATCAAGTAGCCGACTGGTATCAATACTCGTCATATTCATATCGAGACGTCGTGTATGCTCGCAGTAATTCGCGAATGCATTCTGCAGCGGCACCTTGAACTCTTGAAATTGCTGAGTTAATTCGGTGGCTTCCGCACGAACGACATCACATGCTCGCTGCACCTGTTGATTGGCTAGAACAAGATCACGTATCAGCTTAACTTCTTGCGGAGCGAAAACGAGTTCATTGGCGCGCTTATGTTCAGTCAGCGCATTTGTTTCTTGTGTACCAGGTGCATTCCGTCGAATAATCAACGGCATATTTATGTCGATGGCTTCCGCGGGCACATGATCAATAAGATAATCGACAATCTCTGTTGCTAAATGTGCAAAGTCGCGTCCCATTTTTCGCGAATTCATCAACCCGACAATTCCAGTCGCGAGCACAAGCGGCCCGGCCGGCGTTGTTGGTGCGTTCATAATCAACGCCGTCGCCACCGCGTCAGTTGCGGCCATCGCTGCAGTGCCGACAACCGCTCCCGCAGCACATGCCGCCGTAGAATGGCCGGTGTTTTTGCATTCTTTTACATCATTGACGACGTTATTGACGATATTTGTATATGTCAATACTTTACCAGCAACAGTTTTTCCAATAAAAGACTCCTGCAACCGCTCACCCGCATACTCGGCGAGACATTCCACAGTGCCTTTTTCTTCCTTGCATTCCGTGATTCGCGCTGTCGCGTCGAGAGTCTCAATGACAACCGCCATGATGTACACTACTTAATGGCAATTTCAAAATAAAAAAAGATAAGAATCGGAGCAGCCCCCCGACGTTGAATCGGAGCAGGGTTTTAAAGGGGTGCAACCCCTTTATGCGATATGTTCGAGCGCGTCCGCGTTGCCCATATCGAGTTCGAGCGTATCGATGGACCCCGCCCGAATAGCCGCGTATACACTGATAATATTTCGCGTCAAAGTGCGTACCGCGGCCGGAATCGCCGTGACCATCGCGCCGATACGCTCGCTGAGCGTCGTGATCTTCTGTCGAACATCATTCAGCCCCGCCGATGTTTCGTTGAGAGCCGCTTTCATCTCGACATTTTGTGCATTATTTTGTGCGATGGCAGCTTTTAGTTGCTCATTCTGTAGGTTGAGTGCCTCGATTTGCACTTTCAAGTCAGCGTTTTGCTTCGCGGTCAGTGTGAAATTATTCTGTATCGCTTGCATGTTGCTCAGATAAGAAGGGATCTGCCATATAAACGATATTCTGTAATCATTCTCGGCATCTTGAATAGATGCATAGTTAAATTGCGTTTTAGCATCAATCGCTTGCATCTTTGCATCACACATAGACAAATTCAAAAATGAAATTATGTTAAAGATAATCTCTTACTATCGGCAACAGGAAATGCAGCAAGTGCCTCAGTCACTACCGGTGAGTTTTGACGACAACAAATGTCCTATGACATCTCATGTGAACATATATACCAATCTGTACCGCACCAGGCATCCGCAGTTGAATTGGGTGCAATACACCGACAATACACCTCCTATCAACCATAACTTCACTCTAATCGCGGCGCAGAACGCGGATCTCAAAGTAAAAATCGAGCAGCAAAACGCGCAAATCGCGGCGCTTTCCGCGACCATCGCCGCAAATACCGCCGCAACGAATGAACTGCAACAGCAACTAACGGCCGCACGCGCAGAAATTAAGGAACTCAGCAACAATATTAGTGGGCTTTCGACGAGCATTCAGAGAATACTCGCCGTTATTCCGGCGTTCACTCGCCGTGTCACAGCATACTTTGTACAAGTCATAACGGCCGCCAAGACAAATACACTCGAGCATCTCGAAGCGCCGAATCTAATTGAGGAACCACTTTAGAGATTGGATGATTTATGTTCATATTCAGATGGATAAAGTCGGTGGATGGCGCAATTTTCCCGGCGAGAAACTCGTCTCAAAGATATCGTTTGAGATAAATGGTAATGTAATCGATGAGATTGACGGCACTTTGTTAAACTTGAGAGTCGAATTCCAAACGCAACAGCGACGCAGTAAGAACATTCAATTCGTGTCCCGCATATTGTCGACGAGTAAACATCGAGGAAAAGCCGCATGCGCTGTAACGCGCTTCGTGAATTCGCGAATTTATGACAAAAATCTTATGGGGTTGGTACTTGGATATGCCTCTGAAGAGCTATGCTCTTTGTAAAACCCTGCCCCTAAAAGGAAAAAATGATTATCGAAAGCTCTGTATATCGCCATGCGTCACTTACGTAAGTATCGGGGTGTCGACGGCGTAGAGCTAGACGGATATGGCGGTATTGCCATACAGCAAAAGCTGTTTTACATAAAATACGGACAATATAACCACGCCGTTGATTGGTACTCATATTCCGCGTTGGATTTTAATCATCTGGGCGAAAACAATATCATCGTTAGCTCGGATGATTGCAGTGTGCGTTACCTTTCTAGTTGGATGCGTGTGCGCAGTATGGCCGAACTGCTCGAATTTATGCGTGATGTAAAGAAAAAAACAAAGCGTTGTGTGATACTTTGACATTGTCAACCGACAATATCAGCGATAATGTCATCCACAACATAATCGTGTGTGTGGACGAAGTGACCCGCGTTGACGTAGTAGCGAATGTACATCTTGTCGCCGCCTGATTCTTTTTTCACGACGCACGAACCGTCCTCGCGCACATGCAAGTTGCGATAAACAACCGTCGAAACAGGCCATTCGATCGCATCAACGGGTGTTTGCGTGGCATAATCGGCGCGAATTGGGTCCTTTCCCTCCGCGAGAATCTTGTCAACCTTGGCCTTTCCCTCTGGTCCGATGAGGGTTGTGTCAAGCAGCAGCACCTTCTTGACGCGCTTCGTGAACTGCCGTACGAAATCATAGCAAAACAGCGAAGCGATTGAGTGTCCAATCAGAATGAACTTTGTCTTTTTTTCGAATTTTTCGCACAACTTCTGATTGAACTCAGCGATATTCGTCTTCTGCTTCCAGTCAACATCGACGTGTTTGATCGGAATTTTGAGCTTCTTCAAGCGCCGCAGGAACGAGATCGGAGTGCCTCTTTGCGGATGCACATATTCGACGATCTTACTCCACTCATCCGCGGTGTTATCGTAGCCGGGGAACAGAAGAATAACCAGCGACATTTCGGTATATAATGGCCGAAAAATCAATTTTCTAAAGGGGCTGCGCCCCTTTAAAACCCCCTAAGTTTCTTTCCTGAAGAGCTGCGTTCCTCGTAAAACCCCTTTAAAAAATTGCTTTCTGGTTTGGGGGTTTTAAAGGGGCTGTGCCCCTTTAAAAAATTGCTTTCTGGTTCAGGGGGTTTTAAAGGGGCACAGCCCCTTTAAAAAATTGCTTTCTGGTTTGGGGGTTCTAAAGGGGCACAGCCCCTTTAAAAATTTGATTCTTTTTTCGCTAATAAAACACAGTCTCTTCATGTCGACTCTTGCGCCCAAATGTGTCCAATGCATCCGCAGCAACATCGAAGTTGCTACGCGCGACTTCTTCGAGGGCAAGGTCTCTGAGGTCGAGATCACGCCGACAACAGAATCACCGTGTCGCGATTATCGGTGCATTGTCGGCGGTCGTCGCTACGTACCTCGGGACGGCGATGAGTACGAAGATTATTACGACGACGATCATGATGAGTACGACGACGACGAACCGTACGCCTCTTATCGGGTGCGGCACAGAGGCAACGCGCGCGGGCCTTCGTACAAACATGTCTCGAAAACGCGCACACATGAGTTCTCTCATGAATTCAAGTGCGTCTGCGGCGAAGAAATCTACATGCAACTGCTGTTCGAGCTGACAGTGCATGATTGCCCGCACTCGGCGGTCGTCATTCGCGAGCATCGGGACATCCTCATTCGAGGACGCCATGCCTTCAAGGACATCACGACGACCCTTTACGAGCGTCGGCACACCGGAGAAGACTACGCCGCGCGCCTCTTGTTCACCCTTGGCATGGTGGCGGCAGAACCCGCACCTGTGAAGCGTTTCTCGACGAACCGTCTCTTCGACAGAAATGTCCTCGGAATCATTCGCGACTTCATCACAGACGACAACAAAGCGCATGTTCATGTGCCGCTGAACAGCCGCCCCGACCACTATCGGACTGAACATGCGACGCGCATACTCGGTATCAAATTTGAATGAGCTGCATGGGCGGCCTTCGTTTTTTCGGCGAATTACCCGCGATTTCACATATGCGAAATTGCGAGCAGAATAAAGAACCGCACGTGATTTCGTATATGCATTATTTTTTCTGTGACGTTTATTCTGCTCCGGTGCTTTTTTGACTCGTCTTCGGAGCGGCCGCATGATCAGCGTCGACAGGCATCGGCGCACGCTCAAAATCATTGAAAACACAAAATGCACACTCGCACCGACGGTCGCCGAGGCAAAAAATGGGCATCGTTGCGATGCTTTCTTCCTCGGAAAATCCGAGGAGCAAACGGCGTTACAACACAAAAAATATGCCTCGGTGAGCATTCGCGCTCTCAAATGAAAATGTGCGTCGGCGACAAGCTATGCGGAAGCCATACTTTCAGCACAGGCATACCGTTCACTGCGCCACCTTGGGCATATCCATGGTGAAAAGACGCGCATCGGTTTATCAACGAGGTATGTGTGATGTCGGAGAATGTTAACGCCATGAAGTACGGCTGTTGTTTGTCGTCGATAGGCTGACAGTACGTATTGCCTTGGTAGAATTTTGACGTGTATGTATATGATTTCAACGAGATATCGATACCAATCATGCGAATGCACAAATAATCGGAATGTGTATGGCATACGGGCACATCGCATAGTCTCATCCCACCGCTACCAAACGCACGCGCCTCTTTGATGTATGCGCGAAGGCGACGCATTTTAACAACGCGCGAGAAAATCAATATTTTCACCCCTACTCACGGTTTACGAAGAATGTAGTTCTTTTGAAATTTTGAAAGTATAGACTTGCCACATAGGATGCGTCATCTATCTCGGTACATATGCCACTGGCGCACGCCATCAACCCGCGTCATCAATGGCATAATCCATCGACATAACGATATATTTGTCAATACAAAATGCGTTGCACAGGCGGTTGCGTACCTTACTAAAAAGATTGTACTTATATTCGGAAAATCAGCCTCCTGTTGCTCTAAAAGCTCATGGGAAATGTTACTCGGCGACTGCACCAGAGCATGCGGCGACGCCCGCTATCTGTTCTACTACACGCACGAAGGCGTGATCACCATAACAATATGCCGTTGTACTCGTTCGTACAAAAATTACATTAACGGCGCGCAGTATGCAATCTAGCGTTTTCTCATAAGGACCTGCGTTCACCGTGAAGGAATTTTGATTTTTGAAGAGTCGTAAAACCTATGCGGCGCCTTCGACGATACATCGCGCGTCAACGCAGAGCCTATCATCAACCAGATCTCTGCAGTACATGCCTCAATATCAACGATGTGGTTCATCGATTCATATCGCAACAGGGCGCGAAACTCGGCCGCATCAGATACGAAGTGTATGCCGATGCATTTTCTATATCATGTTCCGCACGAATTGGTTCTCGATTTGATCCCGGTCCTCTTGCTTTTGTACATCAATGGAACATTATGACATACAGATGCGATAACGGATGCCGCGGAGTACGTTTGCGCCGTTTAGTACATGACGGTCATGTCGCGCTGATACTTTGTCGTTGTATGTATATGTATATTCGTCGACGTGACAAAAAAGATTTCTTTCTGTGT
>JACCEC011316340.1_pt1 | contig 19625 bp, 26 predicted proteins | sample 7450121 | NCBI WGS metagenome assembly JACCEC01 (sample SAMN15323455, study PRJNA562643) | freshwater metagenome | isolation source: river surface water | place: USA:Blue River Watershed | collected 2017-08-18 | reverse complement strand
TGCCGACGGCGAGCGAGTGGGACACGGAGGACGATAGGGTGATGTTGGTGACATTGCCCGTGTTCGTCCAGATGTGGCTGTACAACGCGAGCGAGATGCTGGCGGCTGCACCTTGCTCAGAATGGCATAGACAGCGGGCGCGGCCGTCGCGATCGCGGCTGATGAACATCTGCGCGTTCGTGCACTCGTTGGCATCGAGCGCGAACACGTTCGCGTTATTGGCCCGGGCGCCGCTGATGGTCGCGTTGTTTGCCACGAGGTTCTGCCGGTAGTAGTTTGTCGCCGTTGTATCGGCGTTGTAGAACAGGCTGATCGTCGCAGCCGATCCCGTCGCGTTCTGGGCGTTGACGACCACGAAGAAGGCCTTGTAGGCGCTCAGGTCCAGGCCGGTGGCAGCAAGCGTTGTCGCCGCAGACCCCGTCACCGTGAAGGTGCCGATGGTCGTCATCGAGCCACCGCCACCGCCGCCGAGCGTGGAAACCGTGCCCGTGTCGTCTTTGTACTTGGGCAGGCCATCGGCATCATCGACAAAAATAGTCGCCTTGCCAGACGCGGGCGTCGGGATAAGCGTGTCGTCCGTTTCTTTTAGGGTGATCCCAGCCATTTATACTTCCAGCAAATAGCCATCCACAACGAGACTTCCCTCGCAGTCGATGGGCAGGACAAAGAGGGCTTGCTTGTATTCGGAGACGGTGAACGTCTCCCCTGTGGCGATGAAGTACGGGACCATCCCGCTGCCCGCTGAGGCGCCGCCGCTAATCTCGTCAATCGCGTCTTGCGTGTTGGTGGCCGCCAAGCCCGACGTAGCGTTGTCGTAGGGCAGATCAGCCGCCGTAGCCGCTTCCGTCCCCTCAACCCGTCCGTAGTCGTCTCGGGTCAGTTTGACCAGCGCAGCGCCCGTACCCGAATCAGCCAGTTCGGCTAGGTCAATCGTCGGATTGCCCGCCTGCCCGCCGCCGTCCGTGACAACGATGCGGGTGGCGTCCGCAGACTCAATCTCGCGCGCTTTCCAGGTGTTACCCGGAAGCCTGGCGATCAAGCCCGGCGCGATGTTCTCAAGCTCTTGCAGGACGACGGGAATGTTGATCTCGCCGATCTGCTGCTGAAGCGTAGCTACTGCATCCTGTAGGCCGGAAATGTCCTGCGCGTCGCCCAGGCTTCGCAGGAAGTCGATTAGCGGCTGGGTCAGGCGGCCATCGGACCGCACAAGCGGCCCGTGCCACGCGGGGCGGATCGTCACGCCTTAACGCCTATCGCAATCCAGCCGTAGGGCACGTTGCTGGTGATGTTTTCGGAGCCGGCCACGTCGCCCATATCCGGGGCAATGAAAGTGGCTGTGAAGCCCGAAGCGGTGGTGCTAGCGGCATGCGCTTCAACGCCCCCCGATTCGCCCGTGACGGCCCCAACCTGCGGAGTAACGACGACAACCGGCGTCGAATCAAACGCCGTGCCAAACGTGACCGCAGAGGTGACGGTTTGGGCCGCCGCAGAACTGGCCGTCCCGGTGCCGTACAGGATCATTATCGAGCCGATAGTGACCTTGCCAGACGATTGAGTGATGCCACCGGAGGGGAGCGTCGGGAGCGTCTGCCAGATGGCAACGTCACCGTCATTGCCGAGCACCTTTCCCGATTGCCCGGCCATATCCGGGACTTGGGAAACGTCGTCGAAGTAGAAATCGGCGCCGTCGGTAAACAGCGCCTGCCCATCGTCGCCCGTGGCCGGATCGGGAACGCTGACCGTCGCGAGCGCGTCAATATCGCGCACGTCGTCAAGCGTCCACACTTCCACGTCATCCGCCGTGAACAGCTTCACGCGGTACACGCCGTCAAGCCAAACATCGCTTTCAGTGCGGCCAGCGGCGTCTAGATCGACCGTATCGCCGATGTTGTTGCCACCGCCTAGGGCCGGATCGTCGTAAACGTCCTTCGGGGTGCTGGTGCCCGTCTCGTAGAATTCGAGATACCCATTCGCGCAGATAGCCCCCTCGTTGTCCCGATACTGGGGTTTCTGCTCCAACAGCCTAAAGGCCATCCTTGGCTCCTCAGCCCTTGAAAATCCGTTTTCAGGGGCGTATGTAGTGAAAAAGCCCGCTTTCGCGGGCTGGGGGTTGTGTATGCCTCACTGGGCAGAAGTGCTGCTAATGAAGCCGGTTCTCGCCGTCGCCTGGTTTGCCGGCTTTCTTGTGCTGTTAGGTATCGCCAAGCTAATAGCTATCGCTATTCGGCCCCTCTTCCCCGAGGGAAGGCTGAAGCATCTTTTATTCGTTGGAGACCCGCTGCCCGACGATGGCACCGAGCCCACCGGAGCGAACGAGCGCGGCCTCAATGACGCGCCTCTCCTGCGGCGGGACTCGCGCAAGTAGCGCCCGCGCCTGTGCCGGGTTTTGCATGACTTCGGCCAGCTTCGATTGCAACCGGGCCTGCCCCACGCGCTCTAGGTAATCGGCGGCGGCCTGATAACCGGGGATCGAGCGCGCAAGCGTCGGGGCAAGCAAGCGCCGGCCAAGCTCTGCGCGTTCATCCGTTTGAGAATTGCCGCCACTGCCTGCGGTCGCGCGGAAGTTCTGGCGTCGCAAGTCATCTTCGACCGCACGGATTGTCTGAACGTCCTGCGGCCTCAGAATGTCCGCAGCCCTCGCTTTCCTGAACCCCGTGGCCGTCGCGGCCGTCTGGTCAAGATTGCGCGCCTGCCGACTGAAAGCGGCGGGGGTCAGTACCTGTTCGCCAGTCACCGGGTCAACAATCGCCGACCCAGACTTCGGCCCGATAAGCTGCTGCCCGAGTTCCATCCGGTTGATCGGGCGAGAGCCTTGCTTGAAGGCATCCATATACTGACCAAACTCGGGTGACGCCTTGGCTAGTACACGGTCAAGCTGGTTGCGAACGGCAATCAGCTCCCTAGAGCCGGCGAGCGCGGCAGCAGAATCGCCGCCATATTTGCCGGATAGCATGTCGCCAATGGTCTGGCGGACCTTGTACAGGCGCGCCAGTTCGTTCTGGCCTTCAGTTTCCCGAGATAGGGCCTTTCTTGCTTCAGCGAGCGCGGCTCTGGCGTTTTCGGCCGACGCTTTGCCTCCGCGAATTTCGCCGCCCCCATTGAAGAATTTGGCGCTTGGCCATTCCCCAGCTCGAATCTGTGCAATGGCCTTTTTAGCTAGTTCGCGGTTTATTGCGTTCGTTCTATCGCTTGCAATATAGGCTTGAAGTGGTGCAATCGCCGCTTTCATGCGCTCCTGGTCAGGAATGTTCCGGGTCATCAGCCCTCGAATTTCCTGCAACCCTTTCTGTATGGCGGGGCGCTGTGCGAAAGCGTCCTCAAGGCGCCTAATCTGCCCCAGCAAGCGATTAGTATCGACACCCTCGACCTTCATTGCCTCACGACGTAGCGGCTCAGAGGCCGCCCTGCGAGCTTCCTCGGCCGTCGCGATTGCCGCGTCATCCCCCGCGAACTTCCGGATGGCTTGAACGCGAGCCGAATTGTTCGCCCTGTCGATGGCATCGAAGCCGCCAGACGTGCCGCGCAGCTTCCGCTCAAGTCGCGCAATGCCAGGGTCGAGCGATTCCTCTGCAAGCGACCGCTGAACGCCAGGGATTTGCGACGGCGCAGCGCGATCAAGGCGCGCAACGTCCTCGGCTTCCTGTCGAAGCACTTCGGCCGCGCGCCGCTCTACGCCGCTGGCGCTATTGCTGCGGAACGGCTGAGACATTAGGCGCCACAGTCCGCCAAGACCCCGCCCAAGAATAGCGCCGCCTGCACCAAACCCGCCGCCTTGCAGCGTGTTCTCCAAGCGAGATTCGCCTTCCTGCACCGGCTGAATGTTGCCGAAGGCTGCGCCTTGGGCTGCGTTACCCAAGATCGTTCGCGGCAGGAACAGAGAGCGAAGGCCAGATGCGGCGCCCGGGTTAAGCCCCTTTGCGCTAGCTCCGACCCCCGGGACGAGCATTTGCGTCAACACGCCAGTACCGTAGCCCCAGCCGGAACCGGGCTGATTCATAAGTTGCGCGTCTGCCTCAGCGTTCGCGGCAATACGCTCGTCAGCCCAGCGGGACACGGGGTTAGCGGTTACTGACTCTTCCTGTCCCGACACAAGCCCCGACAGGCTGCGCGGCTTTAGGCCGGCCTTGTCCACCAGCCACTCCGCGATGGCCGCATTCGGGCCGCCAGAGGCGATGTTCTGCGTAAGGCCCAATCCAAGTTCGCGGAAAGATTTGCCGAAAGCCGAAACGTACGCATCGCCCCAAGTGGTGCTGCCGTCGTTCGGCATCTTCGACTCGGCCCGAATCTCCGCTAGGCCGCGCTTTTTCGGCTTCCACGGCTCGCCCAGATTGATCTTGGCTTCGGACGCATCCACCAGCCCACGACGCCGCGCCTCGTTCAGTAGTTCCAGTTTTTCAGGCGGCAGCAGTCCAAGCCGCTCAGCTTCAACTAGCAGGGTGAGTTGGTCGGCCATTAGAGTCCCAGTTGGCGCTTGAGTTCGTCGTCAGACAGCCCCGACAGGTCGCCGGTCGGCATCTGCGCTTCTTGCGATCCAAGCGCCGGAGCGCCGCGGCGTTTCAGCGCCTGTAGATAGACCTTCAGAGATTCCCGCTTCTGTTCGACAACATGTTGGGAGTCGCCCGGCTGCGGCGTGAGTTCTCGCAACTTCTGCAACGCCTCTTCTTTCGTGATCGCGGCGCCAGTGGCGGCGCGCAGCACGGCCTCGGTAAGCGCGCTAGAGCCCTGCAAATATTGCTGCCTTGTGGGCGAACGCGTGTAGTTCACCAGTCCATCGGGGACAAGGTAATCGGCAATCGAATTGAAGGACTCCAATCCGCTCGGGTATTCTGCGTTTGCGTCCTTCTTGCGGGCCTTCTCCATGTTGTTGAAAGCGTTCAATGCCTGGTCGTACCAGCCCGCTGCTTTCGCCTGATCTTCGGTCGGCGCCTTGCCCCCGCCCTTCCCCGGCGCACCAGAAGGCTTTCGCGCAGGGTCTGCCGGACCGCCTGGAATAAACTCCAGCCCACCGCTTGCAGTCCAGCGATAACCGGCGGGGGCCGCGCGCTCATTTGACTTTGGCGGCCTTGCCGGCCGAACACCAAGCCCCGGAATCGGGCGCCCAGTTGCTTGATCGGTTCGCCCAGGAATCATCTTGCCGCCGTCAACGCGGAAATTGACCTCTTGCCCGCCTTCGCCCGCTTGGAGCATGCGGCGCATTAGTTCCTGCTGGTCGGGCGGGAGGCTGGCGATATCAGCCTGAATCTCGGGATCATCTATGCCGATAGGCTGCGGCTGTTCGCCGCCGAAGTTCGGCATGCTGTACTCGCCCGTAACCGGGTTGAAGTTCATCAGCACGGACGAGCCATCGGACTGCGGCACAAGAACGTGGCTGAGGTTCGCGGTCTTGCCCGCCTGCGGCCCCTGTTTGAACTCGCCGGTACGGTTGTTGTAGATCGTGTTGTTGCCGGCGCTCGACCACATGGCGGACTGCTGGCCGCCACCGGAAAGCACCTGCGAGATATTCTGTACCTCGTCTAGCAAGTCCTCCGACCAGTCCTGCGGAAGCGGCAGGCCCAAATACTTCTCCATCGGCGCCAGCGAGGAACGGGCCGAACGGTAGATCATCCGGCGCGAGTTCTCATCCGGCGCGCGGGCGATCATGGCGGCGATATTCCCGGTGCGCTTGAGCATCTGCTGTAGCTGCGCATCCTGCGCCTGCATCAATCCACGGGGGTCGCCGCCGCTCCGGGCAATGTCCCCAAGCTGGGGGTCGATCGCGCCGTAGGCGTCGCCCTGTGCGTTTCTGAGCGCGTCTGCGCGGCGCTGCTCGTTCATGCGCTGGAATTCGTTATTAACGTACTGCGCAGGCGCGACGGCGTTTTGAAAGCCTTGCAGGAAGCTCATTGCGGGCCGTATCCGTAATTGGTGTAGGGGTTCTGAGCCGTCGCGACCGGCGGACGCTGATAGGTGGAGCCGCCGAACAGCGATTTCAGGCCCGTGGCGAGATTCGCAGCCATGCCGGCTTGAGCGCCATAACCTGCGACTTGCGCGCCGGCCAGGTTGTTGTACCCGTTCATTACTTGCGTGGCGGTGGCGTTACCAATGCTGCCCAACTGGGCCGCTGCGTTCTGGCCCATGCCAGCGCCGCCCATCAGGAAGTTTCGATAATTGTTGAGGTAGCCAGACGCGAGATCGCCCTGCGCTTTGGACAGGTCGGCCTGATAGCCGCCAGAGTAGAGTCGGCCCTTGGCAGCCGCCGAATGGTCGAGGCCGTAATTCATCGCATCGCGCGCAGCCACGTAGTCGGGCGAGCCCATGAATCCCGAGTAGTCGCCACTGAGTAGCGCCTGAAGGCCGCTGATGCTGTTCGCACCGAAGCCGAGGTAGGGCTGAAAGTTGCCTTGCGCGTCCTGATAAACCTGCTTCGTCCAGTCCAGACCCGCCTGCGCGCCTTTCTGCGCGGCTTTCGCAGCGTCGCCGGACTTCTTTGCACCATAGAGGCCGACTAGGCCGCCAATCGCTGCACCCCAACTCATTGCGCACGCTCCTTGTGCTCTTGTGCAGTCAGCCACCAACGGCCGCCGCGTTCTTTCATGCCCAGCGCGAGGGCAACCGCCCGCACATGCCGATGCGTTTTAGGGATATCCGCCACGATGGCCGCGCCTCCATGCGCGAAAAGCCATTCGACGGCCTGAGAACACTTGTCCAAGATGCCGCGCGTCTTGCGAGCAAAGACGAGATGGGCGCTATACACACTGCCGCCCTCGTCCATGAACACGACGCCGCCTTGGCTGTCCCATTCCAGCGCCTTCGTGATCGCCCACGTCTCGCCGGCCTCGACGCGCTCGTTAGAGCCGCCTAGCCACGGGCGCACCCTTGGGTGATTCGCTACGGCCTCCAGCGAATCGGGGGTGACCGCAACCCTCACGGCTCTTTCGTGATACTGAGCGAACAGGCAATCAGGTCTGCGCGGACAGGGGAGGTAACGCGGAACTTGGCTACCAAATGCCTACAGGTGCCCATGCGCTGCCGCTTGATCGTTTTCAGGAAGTCGCCCGTCTGGCCGAGGTCATGCTCCGTCCACGAGCCGAACGATTGGCCGCCGTCACGAGACAGCGCCATTAGCAATTTGTGGTCCGTCAAGTCGGGGTCGGCGGCGACGAATTCCTGTTCTTCCGCGTCATACGACAGCTTGCGAGTGACCGGGCCGCCGGTATTCACCAGCAACTCCAGTTCGTCCACCGTTACGCGGTTTTGATCGGCATGCAGCACCGGAGACACGCGCTCACGAATCAGCGCCTGGTCGCCCTCGGCCTTGTAGTCCCAATCCAGTTCGTACAACGTGCCGTCCGTGTAGGAACCGCAATACCACTTGCCGTTCCACTGCACGATGGTGGACATGTTCCACCGCTTGCGGCCTTCGGACTGGCGGCGATGCCACTGCCGGGTCGCGCAGTCAAAGCCCCATGTATGACCATCAGGGAAGGTCAAGTAATAGACCTTGTGGCCGCCATCGCTCCACGTCATTGCGAAGGCCCGCGACCACTTCAGGCCGCGTATTGCCTGCTCCATCGCATGCGTAGAAATGCGGGTCAGCGAATAGCCGTTCGTCTGATAAACCGACCCGTCACTCCCGAGGAAGATGATGGAGTTGTCTATCTTTTTAACCGAGTGCGTCGCTGCGCACCCCATTTCGATAACGATACGCTTGTTCTCGAACAGGGCGTTTGTAACGCCCGTGTTCTCGAATACCTCAATCGTGCCCTCGTTAAAGAGCCAAAGCTCCAAGTGAGAGACGATCAGGGAGCGCAGGCGGTCGGGAGACGCTTCCGACTCGTAGCGTTCCAGCGTGTTATAGCTCAGCGCATCCGCTAGCGCCGAGTTGAAGAAGAAGCGTCGGTGCGGCTCAATGCCGACCACCAGCGAGTTGATATAGTCGCAAATCAAAAAGCCCGGGAAGCCTTCGTCGGTGATCTGCGTCAGGGTTTCTTCTACTGAGTTCCAGACAAAGGAAGCGGTGCCCGCCCCGATTACGACCTCGTTGCCGCCTGTGATCTGGTTGTGTGTGATCGAAACAAGGTTCCGGCCCGGAATATCTCCAAGCCAGGTCATGCCCCCGTCTTTGTCGCAGGTATAAAGCCCGTTTCCAACGACAAGGAATAGCTGCCCCTCTACGTCGCGCGAACCCCGGTAGCCCCTGCCGTCGTAGCCCTCGTAATTGGGCCGTGCAAACGGTCGGGGGCCGGGCAGCTCTCGCAAGATCGCGTTAGAACGCGCACCGTCAACCTCGGCGTTGACCGTGATATACCCGACAACATCTTGAACCGACCACGGCTTGGCATCGTCGGAGTACGCGCCTCCGGCGATGTTTACGGGCATCTTGGGCATCAGTAGCCGCCCGTATTGAAGTCGAAGTACCCGCCCTGCTTGGGCAAGTCGGTTTCAGCGCGCGAGGCTTGGAAATACCGCAAGCGCAGCCGGGCCTCTGTCTCGTTCGCCGTCTGCTGCGCCTGCGGCATCAGTTCTTGGCCGTACTCACTGCACAGGCGCTTAGCCAGTGCGTAGGCCACGGCCTCTTGATCCGCTGCGTCTCCGCCGAACTCTGTTTCCAGCGTTGCAAGGCTATAGTCGGGCAAGCCGATCTCGGCCTCGTGCCACTCGGCGAGAAGCGCATTGAGGATGTTCAGCGCGTCCTCTGCCTGAGCACCGCTCGCAGCGTCCGTCGCGTCCAGCACCCGGCAAATACGCAAGGCACGATTAACAATCGTGTATCCGGTCGCCATCCGTGGCCCCTAGAAATAGAAAGGGGCCGAGATTGCTCCCGGCCCCAAATGACCCGAGTTCGATTACTCGGTAACGCGGCAGGCGTGGAGCGGGCGAACACCCGCGAAGCCGTACAGCACGTCGATACGAGTACGCTCGTAGTCGTTGTTGCCATCGCCAAAGGTCATCACGCGAACGCTGATGCCGTTGGGCAGGCGCGCGGTGTAGCCTTCGCACGAAGCCAGGACCGGCAGCGGCGCAAAGGCAGCCGTGAAGGCGTCCTTCTGGAACATCAGGTTTTGCGCGTAAGCCGTCGAGGCAGAGCCGACGAAGGTAAGGGCCGCGTTATCCGCCGGCAGGGCGCTAACCGTCTTGTTCGGAGCGGACGAATCCAGCGCCGGATAGAAGCTCAGCGTACCCGCGCCGCTCGAAAGGGTCAGGTCAGCGGTCACAACGAACTGCTGAAGGTCGGTCGAAGCCGTGCCGGTCAGCGGGTGGATGCGGTACACGCCCGCGATGGTGAATACCGAGCCCTTCTTGACGGTGTTGGAGCCGGTGCCGCCGTCGATGGCCATGCTGGTAGCGCCTTGGGTCGGCACACCATTGACCAGCAGCGAGGCAACCTGCGAGCCGTTGGTAACGGACGGGATCGACTGGTGCTCATAGAAATCAGCACCCTGCGCCTCGCCCAGCGAGCCACGAATGAACATGCGCTCAATCTGCGAGTTGGCATGAAACAGAGCCTTGGAGGCGTCCACCAGTTCCGTATTCGCGTGGGACGAATAGATCATGGAACGGTCGGACGGCGGGGCGAGGTACTGCTCCAGCTTGGCGCGGGCCTGCGCGTAGGTCTTCATCGTGGTGGGAACCGAGCCGGCAGTGCCGACAAGGTTGGGCACCAGAAGAACGGCCTTATTCAACAGGTCGGCCTCGACCACAGAGGCAAGCATGCGCATCTGCGGACGGAGGATGCGCTCGCGGAAGTCGGTCAGCTCAAGCAGCTTTTCGGTCGCGCCGAACTGCAAAGCGACGTGCTTCTGCGTGTCCAAGGTCAGATTGACGTACTTCTCTTCGCTGTCCGTTGCCGAACCGCCCTCGGCGAAGGTGGCGCCGCTGAAAACTGCGCCCACACCGGGCACCTTGATCTTGACGGTACTTCCCTTTTTGTAGCCGTTGACGGCCTCGCCAAATTCTTCCTGACGGCCAAGGTTGATATTACTGACGAAGGGGGATTCCTCGGCCAGGATTTTGGCCGCCTCTCGCGCGACCATGGTATGAGTGAGAGTAGTGTTGCTCATTTACGCTTCCTTGCGTTTTGAGCCGCAAACCATTCGGCATCCGTCATGGAAGCCGGGTCTTTGGCGATTGGGGTCGTGCCACCCCCTAGCGTTGGAACTGGGGAGGGCGCACTGCTGACGGGTTTTTGTTTCGGTGCCGCGACCTTGGATTCGAGGCGGGCCAACTCGGCGACGGCATAGAGCGGCGGCAGCCGCGCAATGCGGTCCGCTTCGTCCATGTGTTGAGCCAGGTAATGCACAACTGCCGGCCCGTGCTCACTGGCAGCAACCACTTCCGCCAAGGCGGGGTGGAACTGCACGGCACTGCCTAGCTGTTGCACGGACTCCATGTAGTCGGGGTGGGCAGCGGCATACGCGCGCTCCCGCTCCTCGTACTTCTGGAATACCTGCTGCTGACTCGTGTGTTGCGCTGCCTGCTGGTACTGTTCACGAGCGCGTTTCTCGGCAACAGCCGTTGCGTGTTGCGCAATGGCCGCAGACCACTCGTTAATGTCCTCGAAATCCTCCAAGCGAGGCGGTTTGTCGGTCTGGACGGTCTGCTTCTGCGGGGTCGTTTGCTGGCGGATAAACTCCAGCTCACGTATCGCTGCATCGCGTTCACGCTCAGCCCGGCCACGCTCGGCGGTCAGCTGATTGATACGAGACTGAAAGCGGCCCTTTTCATCGCGGGCGGGTTCCGGTTTCGGATCGGTTTGCTCAGGTGCCGGCTGCTGAACGGTTTCTGCCTGAATTTCAGGCGCGGCTACGGGGGCGACAACGCCGTCAACGGCGGTCTGACCTTCATCACTCATAACGCGACAATCCTTGTCGATGGCCCGGCGTCCTGCCGGGGAGGCTTAGCGCGGGTAATCCGCGAAATTAGAGGCTATCCACGCCGAACGTGGTACCGGGAACTCGTGAGGTTGCGGCGGTATCGCCCGCAGAGAGGATGTTAGCCATTGTTGCCCTCGTTAGGTTTTGCTTCGTTCTTGCTCGCGTCTGCGAGCTGGTATTTCAGGTGCTGGTTTTCCAGACGGGTCGAAAGCTCGCGCATATGCGCGTCTAGGGCCGCCTGCTTGACCGCGATCTCTTTAAGGCCCGATTGAACCTCTGACTTGCCGGCGGTGACTTGGGCCTTTTCCTGCTCGACCTGCGCCTTTTCCTGCTGCAACTCGCCCGCCGCCTGCTGAAGCTGCTGCTGCATGGCCTGAACCTGCGCCATCGCCTGGGAGACTTCCGGCGGCATTTCCTTGCCCTGCTGCATCTGCTGCTGAACCTGGGGCGGCAGGAAGAACTTCGCCCGCTCTGAAAGCTCTTGCGCCTGCGGAACGTCCAGCGACTTAAAGAACAGGTCGCCGAACATCGGGAACGCCTGCGGATTGCCTTGGAACAAGGTGTTCATAAGCTCGGCGAACTCGGCCCGTTGCGTGCTGAAGCTCGGCCCGGCAGTCACCGTTACGTCATACTTGCCGGCGCTCATATCGTTGAGCGTGAAAGTTCGCCCCGTCTGAGCGTCGATAACCTGCTCGTTGACCTTCTTGAACTTCTCTTCGCCGTCCTGACCGATGATCCGCACCATGCGCGGCGTGTCGTACACCTTGGGCAACAGGTCAAGGATGATCTCGCCTGTATAGCGAATCGACCGCGCCAAGTTGTCCTGATAGCTGAAGGTCGCCGTATCGCCCTCACGCTGACGGGCGATGATCGCCTTGCCGCTCGTCTCGTTCGACCGTGCGCCCAAGCTGGCATCGTGAATGCCCGTAACGCCCTTCAGGAGGTCGCTAGCCACGCCTGCGAGGTTGACCATCGCCACCGGGAAGTCGGGCGAGGCTTCGCGCACAGGACGCCCGCCAGGCGCCGCCGGGTCAGGCGTGTAAGGCAGGAAGAGAGGGTCTTCCGTTGCGGCCTTCTGCCAGAAGTTCTTAACCCCGTCGCCCTCTAGCATCTTGGGCGTCACGAGATAGGGATTCTTTGGAAGCTTGCCAACGGCTTCCATCGCCGTTGTCATTTGATAGTTGTTCAGCCGCGCCGCGTCTTTGGCGTGACGCGCCAGCCCGCCGAAAGTCCACTTGCCATCAATGTAAAGCAGATCGCCGTAAGCGGGCACAAACGGAATGTACTTGCCCGGCCAGTAGTGGGGGCCGCTGAGCACTTCCGCGCCGCTGCAAAGGTACATACACACCTTGTCAGCGACCGTCTCGCGCTCGCGGACGACCGTAATGCCTTGGGCCTCCAGTTCGTCTAGAACCGGCTCAATCTCGGCTTTATCGACCGAGCGGCCATCGGACAGCAGGACAATCGTGCGCTTTTCCTGCTTCTTTACCCAATACTCAACGACCCGAACCATTTCCTCGCGGAACCAGTCGTCGTATTCCTTGGCGCTTTCAAAGTCCACGATTTGCGCATTCGGAAACCGGCGCTTGAACTCCTCGCGGCGCATCTGGTCTTCGTAGAACGCGAACCGCCCGTCCCGCTTGTCGTACTCCATCGCGGCAGGATCGAAGCGGACCACTAGGGGGTTGGGAACCTCCTTGATCCGAATGTCCTGCTCCCAAGCGTCCTCGGAGCTGTACTGCGTGATTACGCGCCAGACGCCATAACCGCCCTCGACAACGTGCTGGTGCGCCGTGTCATAGGCCCGGTCGGCGTTCGACTGAGCCTCGATGTTCCGCACCAGGCCCTGACGAATCTCGGCGCCGTCCGCGTCGTCGTCCTCCACCGCGCGAACCTTGATTTGCGGGCGCGCTTGGCGCTGGTCACCCGTGACCTGCCGGCAATGCTGCCGCAGCAGATTGAACTCATAGCAGGGGCGACTTCCGCGCTTGCGCTTCTGCGCGTCCTCCCACTGAGCGCCGGGGACGTTGACGAACTTAACGTCATCTTCCCACTTGCGATATTCGTCCTCGTCCGCCTCGACGCAAAGGTCGTATCGCTCGCGTACTTCCTTGATATCGAGCGAGTCCCCGCCATCCTTGGCGGGTTTTGTCTCTTCCATGAGTCGGACTCTCAGGCAAATTCAAATTTGAAGGAGGACAGGTCAACCGGACGCCCTGCCGCGATCTTGTCCAGGCTCATCGCCAAATAGCGGAACGCATCCGCTCCGTGCGAAGCCCAGTCATGCAGCGGCGTCGGCTTGAACTGCCCCAGCTTTTCGGCGTATTCGCGGCGATAGTTCATCAGGGCGTCTAGCCCTTCGGAACAACGCTTCTCATCGAACACGCACCGACTAAACAGCATCCGGGCGGCGTTAATGCCCTGCTCTACGTCCTCGCGCGGCAAAACGGACAGGCTGAAACCCTGCTCCTGCGCCACTTGCGTCATGGTCGTTGCTGACCAGCGTTCCCGCGCTTCGGCGTCGTGCGGCACGAAATGGGAGCCGTACTGATATGCCTTCTTCCGCAGCACGGACAGGTAATGCGTGATCGGCTGGCCCCGGTTGGCGTAATAGTCGATAAGGCGTATCTCTCGGCCTACCGACTGCCAGAACCAGATGCAGGTGTCATCGCCTACGCCCAAATCCCAAGCCGTATGCACCAATGCCGCGTCGTCCACGGGCACCGAACAAATGCGGCCTTCGTCTCTCGCCTTGGCCAGCTCGGCAGCGTAGATCGCGCCCAAGGCCGGCACATCGAAAGCGCATTCAAACTCCTGGGCGAACTGCTCAGGCGTCATCTGCCGCTTGGCGTCGTCTAGCTCAGCCTGCGGCAATATCCCCGTCTGGCTCGCCCTAAGCTCCTGATAGAACCAGTCGGGCGAGTCCTTCGCCATTTGCGCCAAGGCGTGGAAGTGATTCTTGCCCTTCGGGGTTCCGATGAAGCTAGCCCAGCCCTGCCGATCAGTCAGCAGCGGGCGGATGATCTCGCCCCATAGCGTCGGCCTCATGTCGCCGTATTCGTCCAACACCACGCCGTCCAGATACAGGCCGCGCAGTGCGTCCGGATTATCAGCGCCAAAGAGCCTTACGCGCGCCCCGTTAATCAGGGTGACGGTCAATTCCGACTCGCTGGGCGGCTTGGCCAATATCGGCTGAGCGAACCGCTTCAGGTAGTCCCAGGCAATCGCCTTAGCCTGAGAGTAGTACGGCGCGATATACGCCATGCGCGGCTCAGGCTTGTCACAAGTGACCGCCCGCTTGATTAGCTCATTGATCTCACGAACCGTCTTGCCGAAGCGCCGATGCGCTACCGTGCAAGCCCAGCGCTCAGCGCGATCATGGTACGAGACAGACTGCGGCCGGGGCCGGTAGTCAATCGTGATTACCTTTGCCAAGTCAGAACCAGCGGTTCATCTGGATTGCTGCCAACAGTCAGCGGCAGCAGCTTCGGGTAAATGGTCGTCCAGAAGGCAGACTCGTTCTTAGGATCGGCCTTAGCCCATTCCAGCAAACGCTCAGCCCCGCCAAGCTCTTCAGCGGCCTGGGCGATGATCTCCTTGGCTGCCGCGCCTACCTTGTTCTTTGAACCCGGAGGGCGGCCCCTGCCTCGATTGGTCAGGTTCTCCGCGCTCATATCAAACCTCTAGTTAATTTGCTGCCTCAATCCGCCAAACCCGGATAAGGACTTCGCCATTTCCGAGAGTGACCGTGTTCTTTAGCGTTCCGCAGCCGCTGACCGTGAGAAACACCTCAGCGGCGTAATCGACCAGGGCGTCATCGGCGACCGTGCCCGAAGTGGTTTCCCATTCGCTCGACTCGACTGTGGTATCGCGCTTTTCTGCCTGCGCCTCCCAGTTGGAGACGACGCGGATAACCTCGTCTTCCGTCACGTAAAGCGTCTTGCCCCGCTCCATCAGTAGAACCCTGGGTTCTGCTGCTTCTTGGTCGGCAGCGCGAACAGGCTCGCCAGCCCTTGCGGCTGCATCGGCTTACCCTGAGAAGCATTGCTGCCCATTCCCGCACGCGGGCCGTAGGCGCTCGGGTTGTACTCACCGGGCGCGATGCCCTGACCACCGTTCTGCATATGCGGGGGCACGATGCCTGTGTTGCCGTTGGGCTGCGGGAACTGCGGCGCCTGCCACTGAAAGCCCGGAGTGAACCCGCCCGGCGCTTGCCAATTGGGATGCTGCGTTCTCCACCAGTCCATGATCGGGTGCTGGCCCTGTGCGCGAGCATCCTGAAATGCTTGAGTGCCCGGCATCGGGCCTTGATAACCAGAGTTAGCGAGCCAGCCGCCACCGAACGGGCCAGGATTCGCGCCCTGATATGCGCTAGTGTTGTAATTCGGCATCACCAACCCCCTTTGAGCCAACCAGTCCACCACTGAGAAGCCGGGCCGCCCGGCACTTGTTCGCCTGGCGTCAGCCACGAGGCGAGCTTCAACCAGTTATTGCTCCACTGCGGAGACTGGTTCGATTGCTGTTGCGATGGCCGCGACTGATTGAACAGAGACCCAAGCCCGCTAGTAGGGGCGGGCGTGGGAACAAACTGCCCATTAGGGCCAAGCTCCCAGCCCCCCGGCGCGTCCTGGTTGAACGGGTTCGACCACGGGCCTTGGCCGTATGTCTGCGCCATCGAATGCGACTGGTCGATCATGCCGCTCAGTGGCCCGATGGTCTGATTAGCCATCGTGTAATCCGGCCCTTGGGCCAGGATTTCGCTCGCTACTCGCGGGCCTTGCAGCATTAGTGTTTCGCCTCGTTCAGCGGCCCGAGCTGGTCGAGCACTTCATCTGCCATGTGGTAGAGCGCCCGAACGACTTGATCGGCGCTCAGGCCGTACCAGGCCACGCGCCAGCGGCTAGGCTCGCTGCTCGGGAACATCAGCACGGCGGCATGAATGTCTGCCGGAGCACGCTGCATCAGCCTTTCGAGCGGCGTCTCTTCGCTCACTTGCTACGTCCAGCCGGGCACGCTTCGGCCCGCTTGCTCGCCTGCTGGATATAAAGCAGCTCTTGGTACGTCATGCTGCACCCGCTGACGTTCGCGCAGACCTTGGCGACCTCCATCAGATCGTCGGCCCTCTCACGAAGCTCAGCGCACGATTCGCGCGGAACACACGCGCACAGCATCGCCATCGCCATTAGAACGGCGATCATCGAAAGATAGATGCGGCGCATGACCCCTCCGGGGTATAGCTGCGAGATACCCCTCGCGGGGTATTTTGAATATCGAACCCAGCCGCAAGTCGCTGAATTACCGCAACTTCGCGGGAGTTATGAATGCCCGGAAGCCTCAAGCCGCGCTCTTAACCGCGCGACGGAGCCGGGATAAGCGGTTGTGGCAAAGTGCAGACAGTTAATAAAAACTGCCGACACAAAATTAGCTTTCTCTAACCCCGACTTATGCGAATCTAATTTCGCACCGGATCGCGGTTATACGGTTTATAAAAGGAACCCCGGGCCGTCACCCACGTACCGCGTGTGGGGAGAGGAGCTACCGGGGCGAGCATGTCAAGTCTTGAAGCGGGTCGCCTGAGCTAAATTCGTGGTACCGTTTCCCTGCCGGCTCGCCCGGCCTACCTTGCCCGTAGCCCAAGCCCGTCCCGTTCGCACCGGGGCGGGCTTTCTCTTTCTGGGAACCGTCAAGGATTGCTTAACAGTTGCGGCAGCCGCCGCTAGACCTTGGCAGGGAGAAGCCCACCCACCTAACAAGACTGTCGGGAAGCCTTGTTGCCCTTAGGAGAAGCAGGGTCGATCAGTCTGATTACCCCCGACCTCTCAAACTCTATTGCGGTCTAACTAAGAAGAACTTACCTAATCACTCCCTGATCCCTGAGCGTGTCCAGGCACTGCGCGGTTGTGGCGCGCTTCTGGACCTCAGCCGTTGCGATGCCGACCCATGCCAAAGCAGCCTTGCGCCATGCCCGCCAGTCCTCAGAATCGCTCGGCAGCGCATAGGCTTCCTCAGTCGGGCTTCGCTCCTCGCAGGATACCGCTGGCGGCTGCGTACTCGGCTTGTGCCTCTTGATCGTCGCGCAGGCGTTGAGCTGCATCAGCACTATCAGCGCGAGCAATACGCTCAGCCGTCGCACGGCGGGCTTTCGGTATGACTTCATCGTTTCGGCCTCTGGCCGCTTGTGCGGCCTCCAGAGCGGCGCGGGACGCAGCCAGCTCGTGTTGCAGGGCTTGTACCTGTTCCTTCGCCTGAGCCGCCTGTACGCGGTCACGCTCGGCCTGCTTGCCCTTGTGGTAGGTGTAGCCCAGTACCGAAGCAATCAGCAGGACTAGCGCAATGGCTTTCCAGTTGCGCAAGGCCCAGAGGCCGACGTAGGACCACATTTATCTGCCCTCGCAAGTGGCGCGTTCGGCTGCGCGGCGCTTGACCAGTCCGGGCAACTTCACCCGACCGGCATATACCCATTTACTCAACTCGGCACAGGCCGCCGGCAGTTCTCCGCGGTTGACCCGCTTGACCAGTGTCGATCGGCAGAAAGCCGCGCCGCCCACGTTGTAGGTGAAGGACACCAGTGCTGCCGCCTCATAGTCCCGCAGTGGGACTGTCACGCACCGGATAACCGACTGGTACGCCTTCGCCAAATCGCCTTCTAGCAGCGCCTGGCACTCGTCTTTGCTGAACCTGCGCCCCGGCGTGTTCTCCGGGCCGACGTGGCCGTAGCAGCTTGTTGGAATACCGATAGGGTCGCTATAGGTGCGCGGAACATAGCCCTCGTAATAGCTCACCAGACCCGCAGCCAGCGTCAGCACGGCAGCAATCGGCCCAGCTTTGCCAGACTTCGGAGGCTGACTCACTTGTCCGCCTTCTCGTCAATCTTGCGCTCGATCCGGTCCAGCTGGGCGAAGATTCGTTCCTCCAGCCCGTCAATCCGCTTCTCGGTCGAGTCCTGCTTGGCCGCCTGCACGTTCAGCCGCCCCTCTAGGCGCACAAGCCAAACGATGAAAGACACCAGTGCAAGGCCGGCTGATAAAGCGAGGCTGAGAAAATCCATTTAGCAACCCTCGGCCCCATTCCTTTGGCGCCCCTTTTCTAGTTCGCAGTCGTAAAGCTCTGCCTCGATGCCGCGATAGTTCAGGCGGACGTACACATAAGCGCCGTCTCGGCGGATAACCCGGCCAAGCCTGCGCCTCCCGTAGAGCGGGAACCGGGTCCGAACGTATGCGCCGACCTCGTGCCTCACTTCTTCCGCCCCTTCTTCGGGGAGATACTCAAAACCTGCACAGGCGCGCTTGTGTACGCATCCAGCTTGCAAGCCACCTGCACGGCCTTTACCGCGTCTGCGCCCCCGTCCATCGCAGCCATAGCCGCCTGAGCGCCAGCGCCGATAGCGGCGAACTTGTCTAGCAGTGGATAGGCCGGGAATTCATCCTCAGCAAGCCACAGAGAGCCGTCAGGACGAACGATCAGCAGGGCCGCGCCCTTGATCTTGGGCGGCGGACCTTCCTCACCACCGACCAGCCATTGAAGGCCAGCCCATGCACGGGACCAATGTCCGCAGCCCCCCGCTACCCCACCATCCGGCAGGTTCACGATCTTCTGCACCCGCAGCATGTAATCGCCGGTCGCCTGCGTATCGGAGGCAATCTGCCCGGCTTTCGCGGCGATGGTCGTCATGCCAGCCCCAGCGATTCCAGCTTCGCAGACCGGCAAATCTCTTCGGCCGCTGCAAATACCGCCACCGGGTCACCGACGCAGTACGGGCTCGGCAAATCGTCCCCGTCGGGAATGACAATCAGCGCGAGCGTGGCCCTTGAGGCGCCAGCTTCGCGGATGATCCGGCAAAGCTCCTCGATAAGCTCGTTCGGCCCTTCGGCCTTGGCCTCCTTGCCGACCAACCTTAGTTTGGTGCGGTCAGGCATATAGGCTCGCAGAAGTAGCCCGCCTATTTGAGCATCCCGAAGGACTAGGCTTGGCGGGCATTGTTGAGGAACCCCGCTGGCTTACTGCTCCTCGGCGGGGCGATTGCATCCAAGCAATCAGGCTCCCATCGTCACACGTTAAATACGGATTCCGCACTTGCGTTCATACAAGATGACGTGCCGGTATGCGGCGCTTAAGCGAATCCAATACTCCTCCAGGCTTGCCAGCATCCGGCGAGCCAGCGAGTCACGGAGTCGGCGATAGGTGCGATGGTGGACGCCTAGGCGCTCCGCTAGCGTCGTGTAGCAATCCAGCGGGCGGCGGTAGAGCGTGACGTGCAGCGCGTCCCACGCGGCCACACAGGCCAATTCATCGCTATAGGCATGGCGCTTGATCCCGCCCGTCGTGCAGTAGGCCACCGAGAAGGCAACCGCCCATTGCCGCAGCCGGGTCAGGTACAACGAGTCCCCGGCCAGCGCCGTGCGATATAGCTCCCAATTCGGAAAGCTGTTGTCTTTCCAGTCAAGCCGCACCAGCCGGTCGGCATCAATGATCCGCTCGGTTACGCTGCCCACGAGCGCCGTGTCGAAGTCCGGCCCCCGCAGATCGTAATCGCCTACCTCTTGAGCATCCATGCTCGGCTCCTTTAGTTCTCTTCCGTGTGGCGAGGCGATTTTTCTACTTCCCCGCAGGTTTCCGGGTCGCGCTTTGACAGAACGGAGCGCGTCAGTAGCTGGCGCTCACTCAGCGGGTTGTATCCCTCTGAAGCGATGATTGCCGCCACCATTTGCGCAGCCATTCCCCACATCACGCCACCGCCTTCAGGCTCGCGCTACCCGGCTCGCTAACTACGGC
>JACCEC012122797.1_pt1 | contig 19628 bp, 17 predicted proteins | sample 7450121 | NCBI WGS metagenome assembly JACCEC01 (sample SAMN15323455, study PRJNA562643) | freshwater metagenome | isolation source: river surface water | place: USA:Blue River Watershed | collected 2017-08-18 | reverse complement strand
GAGTTAGTCCTAGACCTGGTGCTTTCGGTGCTTGAATCATTCCTCCAACAGCCTCAATTTTTTCATTGACCAAATCATACATCATCGGATTCCCCCCTAAAGAAAATTCAATGATTGTTGCCGCTGGCGAGGCAAATGCCACATTGACCCCCGCCATGAATGAAAAAGCAGAACCCCAGCAATGCGGAGCTAATTCAAGCTGATGTGTATGAGCCAACTGAGCCACTCTCATTGCCTCCGTTATACCACCTATAATAGCAGAATCTGGCTGTACGACATCAATGGCACGTACTTCTATCAAATCCCTAACATCAAAAGCGGTATATTCGCTTTCCCCAGCAGCTATTGGTATAGCCGTAGTAGCACGAACCTCTGCTGTTCCATGTCTGTTATCGGGACTTATTGGCTCTTCAAACCAATATAAATCACAATCTTCTACTCCTTTGCAAAATTGTTTAGCTTCTGGTACACTAAAAGTACCATGAGCATCCGCCATTAATTTGATATTTTCTCCCAATGCCATGCGAGCAGCCCAAACTCTTTTGATACTCGTTCGAACATTTTCATCCATAATACCCACCCGCATCTTAACTCCGTTAAAACCCTTAGCTACATAAGATAAAAGTTGTTCTCCGATTTTTTCTTCACTTGCCCAACCACCACTTGCATACGCCGGCATTTCTTCTCGACAAGCCCCACCCAACAACTCGACAACCGGCACTCCCAGCATCTTACCTTTCAAATCCCAAAGAGCTGTATCAATACCGCTCAATGCAGAAATAGTAAGACCTCTTCTGCCTAAAATCGGAAATTTTCTTCCACGAGATAAAGCATAATGATCTCGTGTTCCGTTATAAATATGTTCCCAAATTCGTGTAATATGACGAGCATCTTTTCCTATCAGAATAGGCTTTATTTCATTCTCAATACAAGAAACAATAGATGCACACTCTCCAGAAGAACCTACTGCCGCCTTCGCTTCGCCAAACCCCTGTAGCCCTGAATCTGTTGTAATGACCACCAAAGTCATATCAAAATTTGACAATCTTCCGTAATCAGACACATGTTGTTTTTCAAAAGGTATTGGACAACGTAGCCAAAACGCCTCTACATTTGTAATTTTCATTCTATTTTCTTTGTAATTAATGGTCTTAGCGTTTCTACTGATTTTCGGGTAAGCATTGCATAAAATTCTTCCGTTACTGCAGAGCTTCCATGGTCTTCCAAAAATTTCTTTTGTTTTGGACTTAAACCCTCTGGATTCAAATCAATCGAATTAGGATAAGGATTGGCAGGAGTTCTATCTAAAGGCGGACAAAACTCAACAGAAAGAACTTGATCATATTCAATCTCTTTGAGTGTTGCTACAATTGTCTCCCAATCCAATTTTCCCATTCCCGGAGCCATTCGGTTATTATCCGCAACATGAAAGCCGACCAAACGCCCTTTGGCACGTTTGATAGCTGCATACATATCATCTTCTTCAATATTCATGTGGAAAGTATCTAAACATACACCACATTTAGGGCCAGTTGCTTCTGCCAATGCCAATGCTTGATCTCCACGATTGATAAAGTAGGTTTCAAAACGATTAATAGGTTCAATACCAATTAAAATACCTACATTTTCAGCATATTCGTATATTTCTTGCATTCCTTCCACAGCCCATTGCCACTCTTCTTCGGGTCTGCCATCTGGAATAATTTTCCCAACTGTAGCTGGTACAACAGACACCATTTTTCCATCAAGCTCACGTACCATCCGAACTACGTCTTTTACATATTGTACTGATTTTGCTCTTTGATTTTTATCTTTCGCCAAAAGATTTCGATCTTCTAACATCAATGTGACAGAACCCCAACATTTGAGTTGGTATTCTTTCAACAATTGTGCAACTTTTTTGGTGTCATAAAATTCGGGAGTACCCTGTATTTCGATATTTTCGTAACCTAATTGAGCAATACGTTTGATAGTTTGTTCGATAGGTTCTGCTCTCATCCAATTATGAATTGCTAATTCCATTGTATAGTTTAGGTTTATAAATTGAAAATGACCTAGTTTTTCAATTTTATCTGCTTGTATTTAACAAATCTAAGCTTTTTTAAATTAAAATAACACAATTTTTTTGAAAATTATTACCAAATATAATCAATTAATTGTTTAAATGACATTTATTTAAAATTTATTAAATAATGCTCATTTAATGGTAGTATTTTTCAAAAATAATAATGATGTATTTTCTTTTTCTTTACTAAAAACGCCCCTTTTCATTTGGTCGTAACTGCCCAACAGCACGTCTATGTCCCCGTCTCCGTCCAAATCATCGGCATCCATGACCAACCATTTACCGCTTTCTGCCCCCCGAACAGAAGACGCTTCAAATTGAAAATTTCCTTTATTTTTCAAGAATACAAAACCTTCTTGTGGTTGATTTTTCCTATCTGGGAAATAAGAAATAGCTGCAATATCCAAATCACCGTCTTTGTCAAAATCCCTGACCATCGATTTAAAAGCTCCATGTAAAGGATAAAAAAACTTCTGCGTAAACTGATTCTTTCCATCATTCAGATAAATATAAATACCGTGGTAATGCTTCAATACTGTACCCGTCAAATCGGCATTGTCTCCTCCAGCATATACAATATCTTGAAATCCATCTTTATTAAAATCTACCATTTCGAAATAAGCAGACCCATTCAAGGGGGAAAAACCTATGATTTCTTTTTCTTCAAATTGACCTTTTCCACGATTCATCAAAAGATAGACACCCTCTTTCGCTTGAGCAAACAAAACCCAAATATCTTCCAATCCGTCTTTATTTACATCTGTAATATATGCCTTTATTGCTCCTGGAAATGCCCGAATTATCTTTTTTTCAAAACTATTATTTCCTTTATTCTTGAACCAATGCAATGCTCCATTTGTATTACCATATCCGCAAACTAAATAATCGACTAAACCATCTTTGTCAAAATCTGCCATACTTGTCTGGATAGGTCTTGACAAACTATCGAGCATTTTATCTTTAATTTTTAAATTATTATCTAACACAAATCTATGAACTGCTCCTCTATTTAAGTCTGTTGGATGTAAGATACCAATATTTGTTAAAACACCTTCCATGGGTGTATTTGTATTGCTTGGGGAAAAATACATATCCGAGACAACTTCTTTTATTTTTTGAGAAGAAAGCTCCGTTAGGTTTTTATCAAAAATCCTGAAAATTCCATCACTTGCCGCCAAAATTCTGTGTGTTTTAGGCTCGATTTTCACGAAACTCTCAGAGGGAAAACTATTTTTAGGAGTATAAATAACCGTAGGCTCGAATATATCCGACCAAGTATCAATAGCTTTACGATCTTGTTCGGGTAGTTTTTCAGGAGCTACATTGAGGTAATAGGCAACAATTTTATCCCAATCTTCAGTATCTATCGCCGAGCCACTGGTATATTGATTATCCCCACCTCTTACAATAGAAGGATAAGCCTCACCATTGACAATCTGCAAACCTAGTTTCTGTGCCATTGCCGGCAGGACATTATCTTTCCAAGCATTTTTATCGAGTAGATAAGGCTCTGGAAAATAATGACAAGAACCACAATAATTTTTTGCTAAAACCCGTCCTTCAGGTTCACGACGGCATCCCCAAACAGAAATTAGTAAAACACCTGCAAACAATACCACAATACTTAGCCGAAACTTCATAAATTTAGCTTAGACAATCAATTAAAAAAGACTACTTCTCTCAAAAGAAGTAGTCTTTGTAAGATTTTACAAATTTTTCTTTTTCAACTCACCGACTGCAAAGCTAGCGGCTCTAGCAGTAAGGGCCATGTAAGTTAAAGAAGGATTGACACATGATGCAGAAACCATACAAGAACCATCCGTTACGAAGACATTTTTAGCCCCATGTACTTGGTTGTTAGCATTTAAAACCGATGTACGAGGATCTTTTCCCATTCTTGCAGTACCCATTTCATGGATAGCCATTCCTAAATAAGAGCCTCTGTCGTATCCTTTTACATTTTTTAGACCAGATTTTTCAAGCATTTCTACAGCATCATTTTGCATATCGATACGCATTTTCTTCTCGTTTTCTTTCAATTCAGCATCAAAAACTGCCAATGGCATCCCCCACTTGTCTTTTTCTGTTGCATGTAAATAAACCTTATTATCAAAATAAGGTAGCGTTTCTCCAAATCCACCCAATCCCATTGTCCAAATTCCTGGCTTTGTTAATTCTTCTTTGAACTCTGCTCCAAAACTTAATTCCGCAACATTTCTTTGCCAACCTTGGCGGCTTCCTCCACCTTGATATCCGAAACCTCTTAAATATTCTCGTTTATCATTTCCGATATTTCGATAACGAGGTACATAAATTCCATTCGCACGGCGACCATAATAATATTTATCCAAATCCCCCTCCCACTCTCCAGCAGCACCAATACGGAAATGATGATCCATCAAGTTATGACCCAACTGTCCTGAATCATTTCCAAATCCATTAGGGAATCGATGTGATTTAGAATTGAGCATCAACACCGTTGAGCCAATCGTACTTCCACAAACAAAGATTATTTTTGCATAAAACTCCCTTTCTTGCATCGTGACTGCATCTACAATGCGTACACCTGTTGCTTTTTGTGTCGCCTCATTATAAATAATTTCACGTACAACCGAATCTGGACGAAGCGTTAATCTTCCTGTTTTTGCGGCAGGTGGTAAAGTACATGATTGGGTACTGAAATATGCTCCAAAAGGACATCCCAAAGAGCATTTATTACGGTATTGACAAGCAGCACGCCCAACGCCCAATTGCTCTTTTCTAGCTTCCGACAAATTTGCCACCCTTCCGATGGTCATTACCCTACCTGGAAAATTTTTTTCAATACGTTTACGAACTTCCTTTTCGACACAATACATTTCCATAGGTGGTAAAAACTCACTATCGGGCAGTTGTGGCAAGTTGAGTTTCTCACCAGAAATTCCAACAAATTTCTCCACATAAGAATACCAAGGGGCAATATCTTTATAACGGATTGGCCAATCAATAGCTATCCCATCACGTAAATTCGCTTCAAAATCAATATCACTTAATCGATACGATTGTCTTCCCCACATAATGGATTTTCCTCCTACAATATTCGGGCGATACCAATCAAATCTCTTTTCCTCTTTGTACAATGAATCTGAATCATTCATCCAATATTTCTCAGTCATTTCATTGTAAGGATAATCTCTCGATAATTTCGGATGGCTTTCTTTTTGTGCCACAGTCAATCTACCATTATATTGAGATTCCCATGGATTTTTCAAAGCATTTTCATAACCAGTAACGTGTTCTAATTGCTTTCCTTTTTCCAACATTAATACCCTCAAACCTTTCTCTGTCAGCTCTTTCGCTGCCCATCCCCCACTAATACCCGAGCCAACTACGATTGCATCATACGTTTGCTCTTTCACTGAATCAATATTTAAGTTTGCCATTGTCTTGTTTAATAAATATCTTTTGATTGAATAATAAAAAAATTGAGTTCAAAAACCCAAAATCAAATTGCCCAAGCTTTTTGCCCTGGTTTAAGTGGAATACAAGCCTCGAATCTGCCCGGAATAGCAACATACTCCAAAGCTTGCGTTGCTCCAATTTCAGAAATAAAATAACCAGTAACAGTTAAGGACTTCATTGTCAGGAAAAAAGATTTGTTTTCCAAACTGACTTGTTTGACTAAATCAATTTTTTGTTCACTAACTAATTCCCCGAAATTTTTACCAAAACGAGCTTGAGCATCGGTATTCAATTTTGATAAACCAGCATAGAATTTTTCTTGTTCTGGTTTTTCATAGCAATCTCTCATAACCCGAACAATAAATTTTTCCACTCCAGCAGCTTTAGCACCAGGTGTTTTTGTGTCTGGGATGATTACATCGGCAAGCTCAGCCAAAAGCGATTCTTGAGTAGCTGAAACAGGTAAACTTTCACCCGTATTTAGAACTTCTCCCATTGCTCCTGCCATGATTGGTGCAGCCAGCACCCCACCCAAGAGCATCGTGGCACGTTGAATTGCGTCTCTACGATTCATAATTTTATTTTAATATTTAAAAAATCAGAGAATTTTATTCGAGCAGAAAAGACAACAAACACCTATACGCCTGAAAGCATCACCTCTTCTCAATTTGAAAAGAGCATCATGTTTGTTTTATTTTTTAGAGCTGAATAATTAATCCAAATATACAATTTTTCCGAACATCAATAACAAATGTTCTAATTAAAATCTATCAGAAAAAGAATTGATGAGACAAAAAAGAAGATTTTGAGAAAGAATAAATCAATATTATGAATGATATAAATCTAATCAGGCAGGTAAAACAATTTCCGCACATACCACCAACTCATTTTCTTGAACAATAGTAAAGCTGGCATCCTGCCCATAAAGTATTTCAAGCCGCTGTCGAGTATTTTTTAAGCCAAATCCACCAACTTCCGACTTGGAATCTGTACTCGTCAGTTCTCCAGTATTTCTGATTCTGATATATAATTTTTGGTTGATGATTGTAGTATAAATTTCAACAAATCCCCATCCTATTGCCTTCTGAACTCCATGTTTGATAGCATTTTCAACCAATGTTTGGAGCATCATCGGAGGAACTTGTACCCCCAGCGTATTTTCATCAATATCCCAAGTACTCTGCAATCTTTCTTCATAACGTACTTTTTCTAATGCCAAATAATCTTCTATGGTCTTCAATTCTTCTTTTAAACTAATAGTAGTACGGCGATCGGCAATTAACGAACTTCGCAAGATATTAGACAACTGCGTAATACTTTGTTGAGCTTTTTCAGGGTCTTCAAAAACCAAGGCTCGAATACTATTCAAAGCATTAAACATAAAATGTGGATTCATTTGTGCTTTCAGTACTTTCGCTTCAGTTTCTTTAATTGATGATTTCAATTTGATTTGTTCCAATTCCTTTTGAACCTTTTCCTCTGAATAGTGATAAAATATATAAATCAACAACCAAACTTGTATAGGCTTACTCAAGTTGATAAAATACTCTAAAGTTAGGATTGGATTTCTTGCCAAGATATCACCCGTATATCGGCTATCCATCGGGATATTCAAAGCGACCAAGCAAGCCGTCATTAATAATAAACCTATCAAAATTCTTAAAATCAATCGTGGCAAAGGGAGTGTAATCCAATTGTACTTTTTTACAATGGCACGAAAGGTATGTGTCAATAAAATAGCTAAAAATATATTGGCAATTGCCTCTAAAATAAAATAATCTTGATATTCTCCATATTGGATAATATATACAAAAATTTCATTACCAAAATACAAACCCCAGCCCAGTGTCTGAAATAGCCAATATAATTGATTTTTTGTCATGCTTTACAATTGTATTAATTTCGATAGATGTTTTACATCATTCCTCAATTGTATTTTAAATTTATTCGTATCACCTTCAGAATGAAGTAGATACAAACATAAATTCTGATGCCCGAATGTATCCATCATCGACAAAGGCAAATCTAATAAATAGGTTAAAAGTATTCTGATTGCCCTTCCGTGCATGGCAACCAAAATTATCTTTTCATCCGTCTGGCTCATGATATGATGAAAGGCTACTTTTTGTCGAGCCAAGACATCTTCAGGCGATTCTCCATTGGGGGCTGCAGGAATATGCGTTTCCCCCCGACTCCATCCAGCAATAGTTTCCAAATAGGTTTGGTCTTCTAAATAATTTGGAACTTTACCTTCTTTATCTCCCCAACTTATTTCATTGAGCCCAGATAAAGCTTCATGCGAGATACCCAAATCGAGAAATGATTGTACTGACTGAACTGTTCGTTTTAGGCAAGATGTGTATATTTTATCAAAAGGGACATCTTTATAAAACTCATAAAATGCTTTTGCTTGAGCGAATCCGGTTTCATTCAAATCTGAATCAATACCTCCTCCTTGCACAACGCCCATTTTATTATATTTTGTTTCGCCGTGGCGAATTAAGTAAATCGTTTTTGTATGCAAAGCCTATTTATATTTTAATGATGAAAAAGATTTTTTTCGAGTATTATTCGAATTAATATTTTAAAATATTAGAGAATATAGCATTTTTTTATAAAATTGCAAATACATTATTGGTTTTTTCGCAAAACTACAAAATCTTTGGCTGAATATTCAAACAATAATTTATGTTTAAAAAACACTTAAAATTAGAAGAGTCAGAAATTTTTACCCGACCTACACTCTCTCAGCATTTGGGAATAGAGTTTTTAGAAATTGGGGATGATTTCGTTACTGCCCGTATGCCTGTCGATCAAAGAACACATCAACCTTTCGGTATTTTGCATGGCGGAGCATCTGTGGTTTTAGCAGAAACTTTAGGAAGTGTCGCTTCATATCTTACTTTAGACGACCCCGAAAACCAGCGTGCCGTAGGCTTAGAAATCAATGCCAATCATATTCGTTCGGTAAGTTCGGGATGGGTGTATGGTAAAGTTACGCCTATCCACGTTGGACGAACCACTCAAATTTGGGACATCAAAATTACGACCGAAGACAATAAGCTCGTATGTATTTCGAGGCTGACAGTCGCAGTTTTGTCTGCTAAATAATTAGTAAATAAAAAAGCACCCAAAACTATAAAATTTGAGTGCTTTTTTATTTGTATTATTCCGCTGAATTATTCTCTTCTGAAACTTCTTCGACAACATCTTTCTTATCCATAAACTCTTGATAATTAGTCAGTTTCTCAAAAGGACGCTTACCGATTAAATCAACTAAATCTGATTGATATAAGATTTCTTTTTCAAGCAATTGCTTAGCTATTTTTTCAAGCTCTTCTCGTTTTGATATCAATAAATTTTTAGTTCGAGTATAAGCATCATCTATGAGCTTTTTCACTTCTTCATCTATCAATTGAGCAGTAGCGTCAGAATATGGTTTTGTAAATGACATTTCTCCCTGTCCTTTAGAATCATAATAAGATACATTTCCTATCTTATCATTCATACCATAAATACTAATCATTCCATAAGCACTTTTGGTAATTCGCTCCAAATCACTCAAGGCACCTGTAGATATTTTTCCAAAAACAACCTCTTCTGCAGCTCTTCCACCAAGTGTCATACACATTTCATCGAATAACTGTTCTGTACGGTATAAATATTGTTCTTTAGGCAAATATTGAGCATAGCCCAAAGCAGCAATCCCTCTTGGTACGATGCTCACCTTGACTAAAGGGTTCGCATGCTCCAAGAACCATCCTGCCACCGCATGCCCTGCTTCATGATAAGCAACAATTTCTTTCTCTTCTGGCGAAATAAGTTTATTTTTCTTTTCTAATCCACCAATTTCTCTATCGATTGCATCATGAAAATCAATCATTTCAATAGAAGTTTTTCCTCTTCGGGCTGCTAATAAAGCTGCCTCATTACACACATTAGCAATTTCAGCACCAGCAAAACCAGGTGTTTGTGCTGCCAATTTTTTAATATCAATATCAGATGATAATTTCAAAGGCTTCATGTGTACCTTGAATATTGCCTCTCGCCCAATTATGTCAGGCGTATCTACACTGATTTGTCTGTCGAATCTTCCAGGACGCATCAAAGCAGAATCTAAAACATCTGGTCGATTGGTAGCAGCCAAAATAATGATACCTGCATCTGACCCAAAACCGTCCATTTCTACTAACAAGGAGTTCAAAGTATTTTCTCTTTCATCATTTGCACCAGGCATCGACCCTCTTCCTCTCGAACGACCAACCGCATCTATTTCATCTATAAAAATAATACATGGAGCTTTTTCCTTCGCTTGCTTGAACAAATCACGCACACGAGCAGCACCTACCCCCACGAACATCTCCACGAAATCTGAGCCTGAAAGTGAGAAAAAAGGAACACTTGCCTCGCCCGCTACCGCCTTTGCCAACAATGTTTTACCCGTTCCTGGAGGGCCTACTAACAATGCACCTTTAGGAATTTTACCCCCCAATTCGGTATATTTTTTAGGTGTTTTTAAGAAATCAACAATCTCTTGTAATTCTTCTTTTGCCTCTTCCAATCCTGCCACATCGTTAAAAGTAATTTTCACCTTATTATCGGCATCAAATAAAGCCGCTCGAGATTTACCAATATTAAATATCGCTCCACCTGGGCCACCCCCGCCTGCCATACGAGTCATGAAAAAATACATAATTGCTAAAATCAGCAATACTGGGAATAATTGCCAGAAATAGCTCATCAAATCTTGACGCTCAACACTCTCTGGATACAATTTTTGACGATAACCTTCAGAAATTTGTGGATTTTTCAACAATTCTCGATAATCATTCATAAATGATTCTACCGAAACTACCTCTATTTTAAAATGAGGTCCACCCGAAACATATCGGTTATTACCTAAATCTTTCTTATACTCAGGCTTTTGAAGAGCATCTTTTGTCAAAGTAACCTCCACACTTCTGTTACCTTCTACCACTGATACCTTTTCGACATCCCCTTGTAATATCATCTTCTCAAATTGATTAAACTTGATATTCGTCAGGGAAGCTGTACGGGACATCAGAATAAATCCGATTATACCCATAATTATTACCGCAACAACCCATCCCTGCATGCCTCCGCCACCGTTGTTAGCGGGTTTTCTTTTTGAAAATTCGTTATTATTGTCTGACATTTTAGTAATTTTTCCTTTGTTGTATTAGAAAATGCAAATAAGTAATCTTTATTTTTTTATGTTTGGTTTGATAAACAATCAAATTTATAACTAAACTTAATTTAGGTAAAATTGGTTCGGATTTTCAGCTTCTACGCTTTCCTCAATTATTTTTACATCAGCATCTCCCCAAAGCGACTCTAAGTCATAAAACTTTCGTCTATCTTTTCGAAAAACGTGTACCACTACATCTACATAATCTAAAAGTATCCACTCCCTATTTTGGCGACCTTCTTGATGCCAAGGATTTAAGCCTGAAGCCTTATGTACCTCTTCGTCAACGGAGTCTGCTATGGCAGCAATTTGAGTATCTGTATTTCCAGAGCAAATGACAAAAAAATCAGTAATGGAATTTTTTACATGACGTAAATCCATTACCATAATGTTGGTCGCTTTTTTCTCAAGCATCCCATGTACTACCAAATTACATAATTCTTCTCCTGAAAATTCTTTGATTTCTTTCATTAATTATTATCTTCAATTATTTTTGTAAGCAGTTTGATGCTTATCTGTATCCTTATTTTGGATTTAATAGCAGACAATTGCTTTTATTTGTCTTTCAAAACGCTAAATTAATCAAAATTGCTCAAATTTCAACCCAAAACATATTTTATTGGCAAAAATGCCGTTTATCTGCCATCTTGTCATTCTACTAACGAAATCGCAAGTGAAATAATTCAAAATCAGAATTTTTTTGAAGGAACTGTGGTCATTACTGACAATCAAACTGCTGGAAAAGGACAAAGAGGGAATTCGTGGGAAAGTCTTGCTGGTCAAAATATTACTTTTTCGGTTTTGTTAAAGCCTTTATTTTTGCATATTAACGAGCAATTCAAATTAAATATTGCTATTTCTTTAGCGATATATGAGTTTTTATGCAAATTTTTATCTAAAGAATTAGCCATCAAATGGCCTAACGATATGTATGTTGGCAACAAAAAAATAGGTGGAATATTAATCGAAAATAGCATATCTGGTAATAGAATTGCTCATTCAATTATCGGAATTGGCATCAACGTCAATCAACAGTTATTTCAAGATAAAAAAGCATCTTCTTTGGCTTTAGAAACTAATCGCTTCGATTATCCTATTCATGCCTTGATAGAAATCCTATGCGAATGTATTGAAAAATATTACCTTCAACTAAAAAACGGTCAATATAGTATTCATAAACAAAAATATCTCGAACGATTATTTTGGATTCAAGAAATCAAGCCTTTTTATTTTCAAAATGAAAGAAAATTCGGAAAAATAATCGATGTCAATACTCAGGGTAAATTATTGATTGATTTTGACGGTAAAATCATAGATTTTGACTTAAATGAGATTTCATTTGACATCCCGATTAATTGAATATTTGGTTAATTTATAGACAATTAATACCCTTATTTGGTCAATTTTGTTCATTCTCTTCATAAAATGATTGATTTTGTATAATTAAAATTTTTACTGCACACTTGATACTTTGATGCTTATTTGATTGATATATTTGTAAAAATTTGACCCTTAAACTCCATTTAAAATGATAAATAAAGTAGTAGAAAATGCCGAAGTAGCAGTTCAGGATATTAGCGATGGCTCAGTTTTGATGTTGGGAGGATTCGGCTTATGTGGCATTCCGGAAAATTCGATTGAAGCATTATTAAAAAAGAATATTCAAAACCTAACTTGTATTTCCAATAATGCAGGAGTTGATGATTTTGGTATTGGATTGATGCTCAAAAATAAGCAAGTAAAAAAAATGATATCCTCTTATGTGGGTGAAAATAAAGAATTTGAAAGACAATTACTTTCTGGAGAATTAGAAGTAGATTTGATTCCTCAGGGAACTTTAGCAGAGCGAATTCGTTCGGGAGGAGCAGGAATACCTATTTTTTATACTCCTGCTGGCGTTGGTACAGAAGTGGCAATTGGCAAAGAAGTAAGAGAAATTAATGGTAAAAAATACTTGCAAGAAGAGTGGTTAAAAGCCGATTTTGCTATTGTAAAAGCATGGAAAGGTGATACCGCAGGAAATCTAATTTTTAGAGGGACAGCCCAAAATTTTAGTCCAATGATGGCTGCAGCAGGAAAAATCACTATTGCAGAAGTGGAAGAATTAGTACCTGTAGGTGCTTTAGACCCAGCCCAAATCCATACTCCAGGTATTTATGTTCAAAGAATTTTCCAAGGGAAAAACTACCAAAAAAGAATCGAGCAAAGAACAATTCGCAAAACTTCTGATGAACAAATAGCAGTCAAAGTTAGTGCTACCGAAGGAGTTACTCCTGGATTGGATAAAAATCAAATTGCCAAACGCATAGCAAAAGAAATAAAAGACGGCTTTTATGTTAATTTAGGTATTGGTATCCCGACTTTGGTGGCGAATTATATTCCAGAGGATATAAATGTTGTGCTTCAATCCGAAAATGGGCTTTTGGGAATCGGACCTTTCCCAAGCGAGCAAGAAGTTGATGCCGATATTATAAATGCAGGAAAACAGACTGTTACATTACTGAATGGTTCGGCTTTATTTAGCTCGGCTGAAAGTTTTGCTATGATTCGAGGGGGGCATGTGGATTTGACTATTTTGGGAGCAATGGAGGTATCGGAAAATGGAGATATAGCCAATTGGAAAATCCCTGGAAAAATGGTTAAAGGTATGGGCGGAGCTATGGATCTAGTTGCTTCTGCCGAGAATATCATAGTAGCCATGCAGCACGTCAATAAAGCAGGAGAATCAAAATTACTAAAAAAATGCACCCTTCCAATTACTGGTCTTGGTTGTGTAAAAAAAATCGTAACTGAATTGGCAGTTTTAGACGTATTACCAGAAGGTGGTTTCAAATTGATTGAAAGAGCACCTGGAATTTCAGTGGAATACATTCAGCAAGTAACCGAAGGAAAACTTATTATCGAGGGAATTATCCCAGAAATGGATATTTAATAGCCCATAGCCGTTAAAGCCGCTCTCGATTTATTGTCGATAGATGATTTATATTCATGCTTTTTGTATGAAATAGCCTTTTCAAAATAATATTTTGCCTTTACTTTTTGTCCAATTGATAAGAAAACATATCCTAATTGAAGACAAGAGGCAGGGGCAAAATACCAATCTTCTCGAGATAATTGAACCGCTCGTTCAAAGTATGAAATTGCTTTGGTATGCTCATTTACGTTCTGTAAAATCCTTCCAATACGATAGTTGAGTTCTGTTCGGTCTTTAGATGTAGCGAATGATTTTTCTGATAAATTTTTGAGCATTTCTTGGCATTTATCGTATCTTCCTCCATCAAAAAACAATCTAAGTTTTAGCAAATTTTTATCGGGAAATTCATTACTTTGTTCAAAAGCCAATGCCATTTTTTGAGCAGCTTTATCGGCCTCAGCTACCTCATTCCCAGATTTTTTTACTAATATCAAATACTGACGGGCTTTTTCTGTATCTCCACTCAGAAAAGCACATAAAAAAAGCTTGTAATAAGCATCTTTTACAAAGGTTTTTCCCTTAAAACTTCTAACATAAGCCATAAAATAAGTTGATGCTTCTTGATATTTTTCCTGAAAAAGTAGAATTTCTCCTTTATACAATTCCAATACACTCCAAGATTGGTAAGTATTCCCCTTGGGCATTTCCTTTAGAAAAAATTCAGCTAATAAGCTGTTATTATTTTTCAGGGAAATCACAGCTGCCAATAAATAAGCATTCAAGTTATCTTCTTCGTTGGCAATTAATTGATTAAAATCTTCTTTTTTATTAAAATCCATATTCAGCACATAAGCTTGAATAAAAGTTTTACAAAATTGAGCTTCTCTTCCCCAAATTTTATCTTTACTTGCCAGTTCTAATTCTTTCATTCCTTGCTGGATACTTCCACGTAATCCCAGAACACTTGCAATCCATTTTTGATTTTCGGGAACAGAGCCAATTAGAATATGTAAGCATCCCAAAGATTTTAGATTAGGTAAAAACTCAGGAAACTCGGCTTGATTTTCAGCAAGCAAGCGATAGGCTTGAATAACATCCCAAGCAGCTTTTACTTCATGCCCCAGCTTTATCGAGGCCATTGCCCACAACAATTTAATTTCAGCACGCAACAACCGATTATAAGGGGATTTTATAGGGATTTTTTGTTCAATTAAATCTAAATCTGACGATTTTTTATCTAAAAACTGAGTATATAATGTTTGATTTTCTGTTTCTATTAATTGTAATACCGAAGCATATTGTTCGAGATAGGCACGAAAAGGGTTATTTTCCTCCATAGACCTCGCCAAAGCGAGACCATTTTTTGTTTTTAATTTGAATAATTCTGAATGAGCCAATGGAAAACTCGTCGGCATTTTATCCGATTGGGCAAATACCACCCGAATTCCCAATAAAAAAAGTACTATTCGGAATAATTTCAACATATATATTATCGATTATCAATAAAAAAGACCTACAAGCGAGCTTATAGGTCTTTTTTTGTATTCAAATGAATTATTTTTTACTCAACCCAGCATCTTCTACATCGGCTAAGATTCTTCCGCAATGCTCGCAGACAATAATTTTCTTTTGATCTTTGATATCAGCCTGACGTTGATGAGGCACGATATTGAAACAACCGCCACAAGCACCACGTTTTACCTTTACCACTGCTAAACCATTTCCAGCATTTCCACGGATTCTGTTATAAGCATTGATCAAACGTTCTTCCACATTGAGAGCAGCTTTATCACGAGATACAGATAATTTTTTCTCATCTTCTTGGCTTTCTGCAATCAAAACATCCAATTCTTTTCTTTTTGCCTCTAAATCTTTTTTACGATTTTGCATTGCTTGATCAACATCTGCAATTTCGTTAGTTTTATTTTTAATTTTGAATTCGGTTTCTTTCAGCCTTTTCTCTGCCAATTGAATTTCTAATTCTTGTAGCTCCAATTCCTTCGCAATTGCATCAAACTCACGGTTATTACGAACGTTCATTTGTTGGTCTTTATACTTTTGGATAAGTTTTTCGGCATCTTTCTTGTTAGCCCGATGATTATTGATATCATTATCTAAGGCATCAATTTCTTTTCTAAACTTATTGATTCGGGTTTCAAAACCAACCACCTCATCTTCTAAATCACGAACTTCTTCCGGTAAATCTCCACGAAGTTTTTTCAGTTCATCCAATTGAGAATCAATTGACTGAAGCTTAAGTAACGTTTCTAATTTTTGTGCAATTGTTAATTCCATAATATCTAAGACCTTCTTAATTTACATGAGATGACTCTGAAGAAATTGATAAATATTTCACCAATTCATTCAAATTAATAAAAATAATGTATTGGATTTGTTGGCGTTTCCGACAAATTGACTGCAAAGTTAGTGAATTTTTTACAAATAATATCTTTCAATAATTCTTTTGTGAATTGTTCTGACTCAAAATGTCCAATATCAGCAATAATTAATTGCTTATCTGCATCAAAAAATTCATGATACTTATAATCTGCCGTAATAAAAATATCTGCCTTTTGCCTGATAGCCTCACCGAGCAAAAAACTCCCCGCACCTCCACAAATAGCTATCCGCTTAATTTTTCTCTCCAACAAGTTTGTATGACGAATAACGTTTAAATCCAATTTTTGTTTCAGATACGATAAAAAATCTAGTGATTGGTACTCCTCCGACAACTCGGCAATGAGTCCAGCTCCTATCCTATCATTGGTATTTACAAGTGCAATTAAATCAAAAGCAACCTCCTCGTATGGATGAGAGCGGTACATTGCAGCCAAAACCTGATGTTTTAGGTGACTAGGAACAATAACTTCTACACGATTTTCGAGTACTTTTTCATGCTCATTTGCACTTCCAATACTCGGATTTGCCCATTCGTTGGGCGTAAAAGCCCCTTCCCCTTCTGTTTTAAAACTAACATGGCTATAATTTCCAATATTTCCCGCTCCTGCATCGTGCAGAGCTTGAAGTAGTCGCTCGGTAGCATCAACAGGGACAAAAACCACCAGTTTGAGCAGTGTTTCGGGCTTAGGACTCAGTATTTTTGCTTCTTGAAGTCCTAATTTTTCAGCAATTTTAAAATTAACTCCTCCAAAGGCATGGTCTAAATTAGTATGAGAAGCATAAATGGCAATATCGTGCTTAATGGCTTTGATAATCGTACGTTCTATATAGTTTTTACCATTAATTTTTTTTAATCCCTTGAAAATTATCGGGTGATGAGCTATCACTAAATTACAATTTTTTGCAATTGCCTCTTCTATTACTTCCTCGGTAGAATCTAAACAAACAAGAATGCCCTTTACCTCCGAATTTGCATCACCAACGATTAATCCAGCATTATCATAATTTTCTTGTAAAGCAAGAGGAGCAAAACTCTCCAAATATGTGGTAATATCTCTAATTTTCACAATTGATAATATTTTTATCCCAATAAATAATCAACAAAACTAATCAATTAAGTTTTATTTCACTATAATTCGGTTATTTGTTCTTATTCGATTCACCTAATATCAGCATCTTTTTTGTATGTTTAGATAATTTAAAATTACAACAATTGTAACAATTTCGCTATTTGGGACTAAAATAAATAAGTTTCCAAATAACTTTGTAAAACAATAATACTCAAACACTATTTATGATGACAATAGAAATTCGAAAAGCAACAGAAGCCGATATTAAAATATTACTTGATTTTGAGAAAAATATTATTGAAGCCGAACGACCTTTTGACAATACCCTAAAAGAGGGAGAAATTCATTATTATGACCTACTTTCTTTGATTAAATCTGAAAAAGCAGAAGTGCTAGTTGCTATTCATGAAGATGAGATGATTGGTTCGGGCTATGCCAAAATTTTATCCGCAAATGTATATCAAAAACATAGTGAATATGCTTATTTAGGATTTATGTACGTAAAACCTGCTTTTCGTAGGCAAGGTGTCAATCAAAAAATTATAGAAAACCTTATTGATTGGGCTAAAGACCAAAACCTAACAGAAGTGCGTTTAGAAGTTTATGACGAAAATATCAAAGCAAAAAAATCATATTTGAAAGCAGGCTTTAAGCCAAATTTATTGGAAATGAGATTAGAAATTTAAAACCTACTCTATTTTTATTTATCTCCAAAAAACATTTTCATTCAATCAATTTTAATCATGACACTAAAGAAAATATTTGTTTTGCCAGTATTTTTCCTAATTTTTTCCTGCAATGGGCAAAAAGCAAAAGACATTAATGTATCAAAACCAAGCCCAATGATAATTAAAAATTTCAAGGCAGTTTCTCTAGCACCAAATTTTGATACCACTTTGGTCAGTCAATATATTCGAAGTATTTTTCAAGATTCAAAAGGAAATCTTTGGTTTGGTACTATAGAAGAGGGAGTGGTTAAATATGATGAAAAAGCACTGACCTATTTTTCTAATTCCGACGGTTTTATCAACAATACAGTGTATGCAATCAATGAAGATACACATGGAAATCTTTGGTTTGGTACAGACCAAGGTGTCTATAAGTATGACGGTAAAAACTTTCGAAATTATAAGCAAAAAGATGGACTGCACAAGATAGATATTAGCCGAAAAGGCATCTTGGTAGATAAATCGGGAGATATTTGGGTGGGGACGCATGCAGGTGTTTATAAATATGACCCTATTGCAGAGAAAAATGGGAGAGAAAGCTTTTCCTTATTTAAGCAACTTCCACCTGTCAATATTTCGGGAATCATGCAAGATACCAAAGGAAATATTTGGTTTGCCACAAGCAACGAAGGGGTTTTCTGTTATGATGGTACAAACATCAAAAATATCAATAAAAAAGAAGGTTTGGGCGAAAATTATGCAGGAGGTTTAGCAGAGGATAAATATGGGAATATGTGGTTTACAATGAAAAACGGCATTTGTAAATATGATGGAAAAACATTGACTGAATATAGCTCGAAAGATGGATTAGGAGGCACTGAATTTTGGGGAATAATAATTGAGCAATCAGGAATTATCTGGATTACGGCTCGAGGGAGTACCACACGATTTGACCCCTCGATACCTTTACCCAATTCAAAAGCATTTCAGGTATTTACATCGGAAGATGGATTTACGTGCTGTGTACAAAGTATGTTTCAGGATAAATCCGGGAATATGTGGTGGGGAACTGGGCAAGGTCTCTATCGGTTCAATGGCAAACATTTTTATCAAGTCAAGAAAATTGGACCTTGGTGATAATAATCAGTATTTGTGTTTTGCGGTAACTTCAATAGTAGATTCAAAAGCACTCAATTTCAACCGAAGTAAAAAAACAAGTTTTGAAGCTGTTAAAACTTATATAAAGTATTCCCAAAAAAGTGCGAATTTTGTGTTGCGAACAAAAAAACAACACATTATGGGAATACTCAACAAAAGTACAATTGAAAAATGGATTTTACCACATTTGACAACTGGAAAACGAGGTTTTGAAACAACGGTGCCTTTAGTAGAAGTAGTTAGAGCCATTTTGTATCGTCTAAAAACGGGTTGTCAATGGCGAGAATTGCCAACTAAACAATTTTTTCTAATAAAGTTTTAAGTTGGCAATCAGTTTTTTATTACTTCAACAAGTGGTCAAAAAACGGATGCTGGCAAAAAGTTTGGATAAATATATTAAGTTCAAATCGTCAATATTTAGATTTATCAAGTGTTGAATTTGATGGATCACACACACCTGCAAAGAATGGAGGTGATGCGGTTGGATACCAAGGGCGGAAAGCTTGCAAGACAACTAACTCTTTATTTATATCTGATAATCAGGGTGTTATAATTGCAATGTTCACGCCACAAGAGGGAAAACATCATGACTTATTTGAGATACAAACTTTATTTAAGGAAATATGCGACCTCCTTAAAAAAGCTAATATAAACTTGAATGGGCTATTTTTAAATGCTGACCCTGGTTTTGATGGTGAAAACT
>JACCEC010725244.1_pt1 | contig 19639 bp, 18 predicted proteins | sample 7450121 | NCBI WGS metagenome assembly JACCEC01 (sample SAMN15323455, study PRJNA562643) | freshwater metagenome | isolation source: river surface water | place: USA:Blue River Watershed | collected 2017-08-18 | reverse complement strand
TTTTGTCTCCATTTCATCAAGTTTTTCTACCATGCTCTCAAGCACATCATATTTATCTTCAGGGATTGATACATAATGTTCTTCAAAAAGACCCTTCATTCCAGCAAGGAATGATTCGGTCATTTCGGTCTTAAGACCGTTTTCAATGACGAGTGCGTTCTCATTGAACCACTCATCGGCAACATACTCCAGATATGAATCTACTCTCTCTGCAAGTTCGGTCTTAATTTCTTCAACCTCTTCTGCGAGAGCAATAGCATACTGCTCCTCAATTGCTTCTTGAATTTGAGAAACCTTAGAACGAAGAGCAGCTTCAAAGATGGTACGTGCTTTCTCTTGGAATTCCTCAGAAAGCTCTTCACCTTCTAATAGAGCATTGACATCTTCTTCGATGTCAAACTCTTCCTTCACTTCCTCTTCATCCTCTTCGTCCTCTTCGTCCTCTTCTTCGTCCTTACCTTCTTCATGCTTTTTGGACTTTTTATCTTCTTCTTTATGCTCAGCTTCTGACACTACTTCTTCAGTATTCTCTAGGAGTTCTTCGTCCTCTTCATACTCAATCTCTTCATCTTCTTTCACTGATTTCATTGCTTCTGCTGCTGCAGCACCCTTATTCACAACATTCTTAACTGACTTTAGAGTTGCTCCAGGTGTTTTTAGTTTTGCTGAATCGTCATCTGACTTATAGTTTTCTGGTGTTGGGCCACCTAAATCTTCCCATCCGCCAGTTTGACCGTCTACAGCACCTGCTGCTAGTTTTGGCATTGCTTCCGCTGCTTTTGCATTTGCATTCACAGCGGTTTTGGATTGCTTAGTGCCTACTTCCATTTCTTGTAAATCTCCACGAGACATTTGAACTCTCCGTTTAACCTTAAGTTATAAACTATATTTATTTATAATTTAACAAATTACAGTGAGTTCAAAAACTCACTGAACAGTGATAACTTGTATTCTTCGAGAATACCTTGATCAACTAATGTATTTATTCTGCGTTTGGTTCCTTCTGCTACTTTTTCTCTTAGCATTCCACCATCCCACACCCACTCTTTACCTTCCATAATTCCTTGAACAAATGCATCAGGTGCAGATGGATCTGCAACAATATCGGCTGCAGTTGCAAGCATGAAATCTTCACCAACTTCAGTATAACCTTCTTTAGTTGGTCTTACTGATCCAATACCACGAGAAGAAACTCCAAGAGTTACTCCTTCTTTGAGAAGTGATTCTGCAATCTTTCCCATTGGAGTGGAGAGAATTTGTGCCTTTCCAATAAAATTATTTCCTTCACGATGGAGTTCTACAATTTTATGAGAAACTCTATCCAGATTTACTGTTGGTCCATCTGGATGTCCAAGTTCGCCAAGAGCACGACCTTTGTTGACATATTGTTCAGTATATCTCTTTACTTCTCTTTCCATAACAGGCATACGATACATTCTACCGTTCCTGTTTACAACTTCTGTTTGTAAAAATGGTCCTTGAATGTAAAGAGTTTTTTTACCGTTTTTTTCTTCGGTAATAACTTCTACTGATTCAATTTCTTCTGTGATGAGTTTCATTGTTCTTAGTTGGTAAATCCTACTTTTGCTGCTTTGATTGCTGAAGATGTCCAGATAACGTCAGTTGGATATTTTTCCAAAAATTCAACTGAATTTGCTGGCATTGAAAAATAAGTTGTAGTTGCTGCACCAACTGCAGTTGAAACACCAACAGTAACAATACCAGAAGTAACATTATGAAGTCTCACACAAGTTGCACTACTAATACTAGATGCAGTACCGGCAGTTGTACCCGTATTAACTTCAGATTCAAATATCTTTGTCCTTTGCATTTTACGAAATATTATTATTAGTTATTTATTATTTAATCAAGTTAGGTCATAAAAACCCATAGCAGCAACAACATCTCCTGTTCCAGCAATAGTTCTTACTGCCACTGTGTATATATCACTTACCTTTGATTGTGTTCTACCTAATTGCAAATCCCAGTTGTAACCTTCATCTGTTCTAACTGCTCCTCCTGCTTGGTTGGAACCAAATGCATATCTAAAATCAACAATTTCTCCACCACTCATAGAAGATGCAGTTACATCATATTGAACATTAGGACTTTCTGATGCAGTCCAAGCAGCACCAACAAGAGTTGCATTTTTTGTAAGTGCAATTACATATGCAACGTTATTGCTTAAGGGCAAGCCATCAAACTTAGTTGGAAGAATAATTGCATCCTCTCTTCCTGGAGTAAGTCTCATAGAAACAATGGGAACATAAGATGTTCCAACATTAATTGGAGTTGTTTTTCTTACAAAAAGTTGTGCTACTTTTTTCTCATATCCACCATTTGACTGAACAGACACACAAATCTGTTTCATCATTGAAGGTGAAGTGGTAACTCCAGTGTTCAAAATTTCATATCTTACGGGAAGACACGGAGTTGTCATATAAGTGCTATCAATATGATTTGCGTGATTAAACTGATGAACAGTAATAAACTTACCGTCAATTGCAAATCCAACTCTTACAGAACCAACACCTAACCATTCATATTCAGTATAAAGAATTTGTGCCTTCGTTATATCTAATTTTATACCAGTTGGATTACTTGTGCTAAATCCAGTTCCATCAAGAGTATCCATATTCCACTCAGATTGTGGAACAGTGATTACTGTAGATACTCCAGATATTGCAGTTCTTTTAATAATATTGAGTTGAGAACCATTCAGTTCTAACATCACTCCATTTTCAGAAGATGCATATCCTGCTCTCTGGACAAGATTTTCTTTTGCTGGATTGAATACAAATGTCTGAAGAACTTGTAAAGACTTTCCTGGTTGATATGAAAATACTCTTTTACTTTCTCTAACTAAGGAACAATTTGCTGCTGTTCCAATACCCAATGTCGCAGAACTTTGTGCAGTAATAAATCCAACAGTAGAACCTGTGCCAATAACAACGTCACTAAAGTCACCATCTTGAGAATATCTATGGGTACTATCAAAAACTGTATAGGGATTTGATATTTTTAATCTTCCAAAAAGATCTCCAGAAAATCCTTGACCTAAAGGATCAAAAACATATCCATTTCTATCTGCTTGTATGAAGACCTCAAATAAAGATCTTTCCTGATTTAAATAATCTTGAGTATTTTTATTCCACTGAGCCATAAAATTAAATCCATTCTAATTTTGATGGATGATATCTTTGTGCGTTTTTAATATTTAAATTATTTTCTGTTACTGGATAAATTTGTTGAACAACTGCACCCGGATACTGAGATTGCAATTGCTCACCCAAATCCCTTTTAGAAGGAATACCAGTTTTAGTTACTAATTCCATTCTATATAAACTCCCATTCCACATTACATCAGCAACATATTCTTCACCTACTTGCTGAGGTTCTGTTTGGGAGTTGATATAGAGATTTCCTGTAAAATCTCCAGCAATATTAACCGATTCGGAAATAAATTGCCTGTAAGATTTCATATTACTCCTCTTCTTGGTTATTCTGACCAAACATACTCATTGCTACCGCAGGGCGAAAATCATCAATCTTTTCAGATGCTTTTGCAAATAAAAGTTCTTTGATTTTGTCACTAATCTGAGAGGGAGATTCATCAGTAGCAATCATATCTAGTAAGTCATCCATAAGTATAAAACGAATTAATAATCGTCACTATTTATATCTCACCACCTTTGGGCATTTCAATTGCTTTTGTATTTACTTGAGTTGCCTTAGAATCTGCTCTCAAATCAGGCTCCATCACCGGTTGGCCAAGATCCATTTGTGAAGTTTGATCTAGAGGCATACCCGTTTGCGGATCAACTGGTTGATTTGGATCAGGAATGATGCCATCTTCTATTTCTTTTTTGATTAACTTATCTTGCTCAAGAATTTCAATATCAGTTTGACGAAGGATCTTACGTCTCACATAATCTTGGGAAAAATATTTTCCAACATAAGGTTCTGCAACTTGAACCATTGATAATCTTTCATTCAGTAGTTCTGCATCTTTTAATTCTGCAAAATGATTATCATATAAGAAATCATATTGGATGTGCTCATCCATTTGCTGCCAATCTTCTGGAGTAATGATGTTCTTGAGAATCAATTGCGTTCTCAACATATCACTGAACATATATGAGAATCTCTTTCTCAATCTTGCAACAAATTTACTGAACTTAACTTCATCACGAAGAATTTCTGAAGAACGACCAAGATTAAAACCACCTTCTCCATCCATTCTTGATGGGGGAACATTTAAAGAACGGTATAGTTTTTTCTTAAAATATTCAATATCCGTAATTTCTCCAAGATTTTGACCACCTGGAAGTGTAGAGATCTCGGTTCCTCTACCACCTTCTCTTCTTGGAAGCCAAAAATCTTCAAGCATTGCCATGAATTTTTTATCATCACGAATTTCTCCAGTATTTGCATCATAGACAAGTTTGTTTCTATAACGCATCATAACATCACGAAGATATTGTTCTGCTTTTACTTTTGGCAAATTGCCAACATCAATATAGAAAATTCTACGTTCTGGAGCACGGGATAGTCTGTAAATTACAAGTGAATCCTCAATCATACGAAGTTGATTGAGAGACTTGATTGCTTTATGAAGATATGATAAAGTTGATCCCTTATTTCTATCTACGAGACCTGACGTACAATATGTGATGGAATCTTTTGTCATTTTGATTCCAGCATTTGAACCACCAAGACCTCCAGGTGCAGGAGTTCCTGTTGGATAGGTCATTTTTGGTTCGTAGATAAAATACTCCTCAATTTCTGGAAAATCATAATCTAGAGGATTATCTACCATTCTATTGGAAATTTTAAACTTATCCCCTTCTTTTTTCTTTGCCTGCCTAACATAACGCATTTTCATTGCGTCAATGTATCTTAATTCTTGAATTCCAAGTTCTGGATTCTTTAAATCAATTACTTTATGATAGTAAAGTCTGCCATCAATATACCAATTTCTGTATATTTCGTGTGCTTTCTTATCAAAGTCTAGTAGTTCTAAAATATACTTAAATTCTTGTCTGATTTTTTTCTTGATACCGTCACTTGCATTTAGATTGTCCAAATCAATTTGAACAGGACTGTCATTAGTATCTGCTACAATTGCCTCATTAACGATATCTTCAATGGCACTATCACACTCAGGATGAAGTGCCATCTCACGATATCTCTTAATGAGATCAAATTCAGTTCTATAAACTCCTTCAATATCTACATATGAACCAAAAAAACCACTACTCAAATAATGGTCAACCCCGTCCTCCTTGTTAGGAGGAACGGGGGAAACTGTACTTGGTGATAATGGTTCGTTATCTTCAATTGAAAAACCAAAAAGTTTTGCCATTATTAAAATTTGAACTTAAATTAGATGATACTATTTATTATCTAATAATTCTTCCAGTTTGATCTCTTCCTTCACCAGCAGTCCAGTACTGGACTTGGAATTCTACGGTGAACTCCTCAATAGTATCTGAAGTATCATATGAAAGATCAATGGCACTGATATTTGTTGGGAAAATATCATAGAACTTGTATCTCTTGAGAGGAGTTACTCCACCAGTTCCGTTAGCATTACCATTATTGTGCTGTCTACTAAATCTTCCTCTGTTTGCACCTCTTCCAAGCTGGAATACTTCAGCATTTGCCATGTATGAAGCAGGGTTAGTTGCACCAGAATTGTTATCTAATTTGCTGATACCATTCATCCAATACTCCATTGCATTTCTAATTGTGAAGTCCTCGTCATTAATGACGGTTACTGTCCAAGTATCAAATGTACGATCTCCAGCAACTTTTAGAATTCTTCCTCTGAATGGAACATCAATAGAAGCAATATTTGATGCAGGTAACTGAGCTGCCTTACACATAAAGGCAAATTCAGTAATGTCTGCGTTAGCCCATCTAGCACCAGCAGATCTTGCTGCTTGGGGAAGAACTGGTAATCTAACTTCAAATAGATTGGGCCTTGCGCCACCACCATTGAGTGCTGATTTAAATTGAGTGATAGTTCTTAAGTTGGTCATTGTTGAGTCCTCCTTTTGTTAATTAATTAAACTAAATCAAACTCTACCAGCAACTTCTTCAAAACTTACTCCAGTGCGTGTAGCAACAAAAGTAAGGGTTACATAATTAATTGACTTGGCAGGCTTCAGGAAAATGTTTGCTCTAAACTCATTATTATCAATTACATCAGGAGTATTGTTCGTTTCATCGCAAACAACGAGGAAGTCATAAAGACCACGCTTTGCTTGAACATCTCTGAGATATGGTTCAACAATGTTTACGAAGTTTGCTCTTGTAATCTCATCATTAAGTTCAAAGAGTTGTGCTTGTGCAGCATCTTCTAGTGCCTGTTCGATAGTTAGGAACAAACGACGGACGTTAATTCTATCAAATGCTGATGCATAACCGAGACCTGTTCTATCTCCGAAGAGGAGAATGCCAGTTCCTGGCTGATTTACAATAGCATTTACTCTTTGAGCATAAAGTTGATCTCTTTGAGCCTTATTTGGATTATAAGCAAGTTTGACCGCATTATTCAGAATTCCTCTTTGCTGACCAGCAGGTGAGAACCAAGGGAAAGCTTCAATTGAAGTTCTTACCATTAGTCCAGCAATGTCTGGGTTGCAAGGAATATATCTAAATTGATTATTGAATCTATCAAAAGTGTACTTATATCCACTATCAAATACTGCATATGATGAAGATTGTAGTGAACTAAAGAATTTAATGATGTTATTTGTTTGAGTTGTTGTATTTGTTTGACCAACAACGCCTGTTCTATGTGGTGAAATTACAGCAATACAATCTTTTCTTAGACCCGCAATAGAAATCAGATGATTAGCCTTTGCTTGGGAGGATGCTTCATCGGAAGCACTTGGTCCCATGATCAAGTAATCTACTGCAACTTCATCTTTATTTGAAAAAAGTGAATAACCAGAAATAACATCTGCCAATGTTGCAGTCATTCCTCCAACATTGCTGTAATTGGAACCTTCTGCGAGTGAATATGTTACATTTCCAATAGAATTAAATGTAACTCCTTGAGCATTTAGATTCCAAAGACCATCGGAAAGATCTGGTTTAGTCCAACCAGAGATGCTTGTAAATCCTACTGGAGTAGGAATAGTACCATTTACGGTGTCAACTTGATCTGATGGATTAGCACCAGCATAAACATATTGTGAATTGAGTGCGATGAAATTCTTCCAGAAATTCTTCTGAGTTGGATTTACTGCGGAAGTTGCATCTGCTGCTTTTGATAGGAATAGATGCTTCTCTAAAAGATTTCCACCAACTCCAGTTACAGATCCAGTATCATCAATAATTACAACGTGCAGAGCATCGTTTCCACCATTTCTATCTAATGAATATTGAGTTGCTACTGGTTTTGGTGCAATAGATTTCCAGAATATGATTGAGTTGTCAAGTTCTAAAGTCTGTTGATCATACCAGTCTAGTACAGTTCCTGCTGTAGCAGAACCTGTTGATATTCCAGAATTATTGACAAAAGTTAATTCTGATGCTGAAGTAAAACTATTTGCAACAGAGTTTTCTGCGTATGAAATTTGAGTTACAACATCACTATCTGAAACTCTTGCTAAAACTTTTACATCAATTGAACTTGATCCATCTGCAGAAGTTGTTACTCCAGTAATAATTCCTTTAATGTAACCGTTAAAGTTGCTAGTTACAGTACCATCATTATTTGCAATTGATACTGAAGTTAGTGCTGCAGTCACACCATAACCGATTACTGCTCCCAAAGAACCAGGATCTGTCGTAACAATACCAATAGTTTGATCCGCCTTATCGTCAATTACACAAACTTTAAGATTATTTGCCCAAGTTCCTGGATTTTTTGCAGCATATGCAAAATCTACAGAATCTGCAGAATGATTGGTCTCATAATCTTCATAATTTTCAATTTTTAAAGTATTGTCTGCGGCTCCATTAAAACCTGCATTAGCATTAACAAGATCTGAACCTGTAGTTCTTACTACTTTTAAGATTCCGCCATATGAAAGATAGGATGAAGCACTCATCCAATATTCGTACTGACCATCTGTAGAAATTGGTTTTCCAAATACGTTAAGTAATTCTTGCTCTGTAGTGATGTCGATCACTTCATTTACTGGACCCTTTTCAAATGGTCCAACAATTGCTCCAATATTATCTAAGACATTTTCAGCTCTTCCTACAGTTAAATCGACCTCACGGATTAATACACCGGGAGATAATTGAGGAGTCGCCATGTTTTTCTCCGTAATCTCAGTTGACTAAAATTATTTATTAAAAAATATTTTTAGATGGGAGAAAACATGACGTGAACCATTACCAGTCTGGATATTGCTCATCTGGAGTAAATATTTTTTTCTTTTTAGAACCTTTAATTCTTTTTATCGTGCATTCTTTGCATTCATAAGAATAAGATGATGCTACAGGACCCCTATCTTTTCTGGTTCTATAAAAACTTTCAACTAAATTTTTCATCTCACCACAAACTCTACACTTTCTATCATTAAGAAGCAAGTGACCTAATAGTATTTGTTTATCTAAGTCCATTAAGATAAGTACTCCCACATATAAGCACGGTCTCCATATTCATCGGTATACCATCTATCTCCATCTTGATCTACAAAACTGGTATCATCCAAACCATCATTTATAAAACCAAAAGGTGCCATATCTTGTTCAATCTGATTTTTTTGCTCTTCGTATAGTTTTTTTCTTACATCTTGATCGGTAAGTTCTTTAAAATAATCCTGAGCAACTAACCAAGCATATATTACCAAACACATTGCGAGATCATCATTACAACCCTCTTCTGCTTCAAATGAATTGTGTTTTTGAATGAACGTTGTTAGTTCACTCATGATATCATAATCATTGAAAAGAAGTTTATTCTCTTCAATCATTGTTTTTAAATTAAGACATCCAACCTTCTTTACAGTTTTGGACATCTTTACTCCTAACTGTGTTTTCTTTCCAGAAAAACCTTGCCCAACAATTTGACCTGCCCTACCTCTCATAGAACACATCAAAAGATTGTTATATTCAAGATCATAGTGTATAATTGATGCTACTTGATCTCCAACATCATTCACTTCACATAAAATATATGAGTTATTATAGTTCTTTGCAACGTCTACAATAATGCTTGGAAAAAGCATTGGTTTGATCTCATTATTTCTATATTTTGCAACTACTTTATGGGGAAAGGTTGTAATATCAACTACAGTAAATGCAGAATAGTCATTTCCAACCCCTCTAGCAACGTCAACAGTAGCAAGATAGTCATGATTCTCAATTGGATCTTCATAAACATCTAAACCACCACTACTAGTCTTAGGACTGTCATATACAAGAGACCTAAGTTTTGATGGCGCAATCAGTGTATCGACAGATCCTAAAAATTCACATTCAAACTCAACTTTAAACTGTTGCTCCGATGTGTTCGCAATTGTTTGTTTCTTCCATTCTTCATCACGACCAGGAACCTCACTCCAGTGAACATCAGTATAAACATATTCATTCTTACCTTTTTCGGCATCATGCCACATACGGTAGAAATGATTCATACCGTGTGGGGTAGATACGATGATTACCTTTGTGTTTTTACCTGAAGTAATAGTTGGATATACCGATGCAAAGAAAGAATCTGCAATGTGGTTAGGTACGAACGCAAATTCGTCCAGAAATAAAATATTGAATGACATACCACGAACTGCAGAAGCAGAAGTAGAAGCAGCCAGGATCTTACTTCCGTTTTCCAGTTCCAGTGAACCTTTATTCCAAGAGACAATGCCTTGTTGCATCCATTTTGGAAGATTTTCATAAGCAGTTTGCAATCTGTCTAAAAGTTCTCTTGCGGTTGCTGCTTTGTTTGCAAGAATACCAATATTTACATTATCGTTAAAAACAGCATAATGCAAAAGAAAAGAAACCACAGTTGTAGATTTACCTGTCTGACGAGGCATCTTACAGATATTAAATCTATGTCTGTGGAAGTTATTAATTAACCTCTCTTGAAAATGGTATGGTTTAAATGTTTGGAGACCATGATCCAGAGTTACAATTTTTACATAATTATTTGCAAAGTAAACAGGATCTTCCCTACATTTTACAAACTCAAGAATTTGATCTTGAGTAAACTCAATAGGAGTATTTGCCTTCTTTAATAACGGGTTGCCAAGATAAACATCATTAGACATAACAAAATCTACCTATCAGTTACAGTTCCAACGACGAAGTGCCTTATTAATTCTGCTATCCGGATCTCTTGCTGTTTCTGCAGAAGTCAATCTTTTCTTCATTCCAGACATACGACGACAAAATGACTTGCGACGTTCTGCTCTTTTGCCTGATGGATTTTTCTCAGTTACAGCAGTTTGAAGTTTTGAACCTGGATTTTCTCTATGATAAGCATTTACTGCTTTCTGGCTTAATCCGTCAGTTTTATCTTGACGATTGACTTTTTGCCAATCTTCATCAATTTCAACCTCTTCTCCCATAGGTTTTACATAATTTCTATTTGGACCTGGTTTCGCATAACTTCCACCTTGAGGACCAACTGTTTGAATTAAAGGTTGTCCTGGTTGAATTTCAGATACTGAATGATAAGCTACCCTTGAACCGGGATAAACTTTTTGCAATTCATCATTGATTTCTTGACGAGTTGGTAGTTTAACCTGAGGGAAGAACATTTTAAGTGCATAATATTTTCCTCTCCACATCAGAGTTGCAACAATTACGTTGCCAGTTTGTGATTGTATTTTGGTTGCTTCTTCGACCTGTGACTTGAATCCTTTAATTGGTTCTGGTTTAATTAGGTCAACTACTTCTGCAAAAGTATTTCCATCAGCATCTTCAATAGTTACATCTTCCGATTTTACACAACGATTGTACTTCTTTCCAAAAAGTTCCTGAGTACCTTTCTTCTTATAACCTGGCCAGCACTTCATTTCATCGATAATTTTATCTACAAGTTTTTCTTCCTTTTTAATAGAAGGTAATGATACTCCTGCCATGCGAGCAGCAGTTGACTTTTCTCCACCAACGCCCTTTTGTGCTAGATTTGCAATTTTTTTTGCTCTTTGTGCTTTTCTTACATCTGCTGAAGTGTGTGTTACGTCAAAACTTACACCCTCCTCAACATCATGTTCTCCACTATCAATATAATCTGCTACTGCATCAAGATAATCAGATGCTTTTGTAATTTTTGATTGGACCCATGCTTCAACATTTCCTTCTCCTTTCATTTTTTTCTTCAATCTTTTCGCAGCATTAGAAATAGTTGAAAGTTGAGATCTGATCATTGAGTGCTCATGATCTTTTTCTTCAGTTGTATTTCCCCAGTTTGCGGCACCAACTTTACGACATTTGACAAGTGCTCCAGATGCATATGCACTTGGCCAAACATCATATTTAGACTTTACCTTGTGGTAGCAAGCATCTTTTTCTCCACTACCTTTTCCTGGTTTATCTTTTTGTGCTTCGTTGATTTCCATGTCTTCCTTGATGCCTGGTTCTGCTTTTATATAGTTGGGATCCTTTTTTCCTTTAGCAAATGTCTTAACCATCGTTGGTTTTGATGCTTCAGATTTTTGTTGTTGTCCTGGATCTTCCTCTCTTTTACGACGAACTGCTGAACGGATTAATGATTCCCCTTTCTTTCCTTTTGACTTTAGTGATCTTAATCTTGCACTACTAAAACATTTAGGTGTTTTAGTTTCTCCTGGTTCATTCGCACATGGAGATCCGTCTGCTTGAACCCAACCAGGTTTTCCATCTTTAGATTTGGATCCCTTAAACCAATGATGAAGTGTTCCTTCTTTCAATTCTTTAATCCACTCATCTGGAGTTTGGTCATTATGTGTATCCCGAAAAGCATAATGAATTTGTTTTGCTGTCATATCATGTTTTTTCATAATACGACGCATCAATTTATCAATAGAATCGTATGAAATATTATCTAATTTTTTGAGTCCATCTTCAAGTTCTTCAACTGCTTTGTCCTCACAACCGCAGTGCTCTTTTATTGATTTTTTAGCATCTGCTTCCATCTTCTTCAAACGAGTATAATAATCTGGAATCTCATCCAAATGCTGTAAAGCAATATCGGTCGCAAGATCTTTATCTTTTGTATGCTCATGCTCAATAGGTATACCCATCTCAAGTTGTTTCTTAATAAAAGAAACTTCAACCTTATGCTTTTTAGCAATACTTTCAATAGATTTGTGAGATTTTACTTGATGCATTTCATTAAATGGGGATTTTGATCTAGTCTCCTCACCTTTTGCTCTTTTTTTGCGACCAGCACAGTGAGCACGTTGAGAAAATCCTTTAGGACTATCACAATCAATTGATCTTTTATAATCTTTAGACCAAACCATTAAATTTTGAGTATACTATAATTATTATTTATTGCTCTGACTTTTCTCCAATTCCTTGCTGTTTTAAAAGTTTTGCCAAATCTGCTGTAGAACCTACAAAGAGTGCATTATTAACTGTAGTAGGACCTTTTTGAGTTTCTTCCTCAACATCTTTCAAAGTTTTTTGTAGATTCATCAGTTTTTCGGCAATTTCACCTGTATTTTTAATTAACTGTCCCGCAACTTCATATGCTCTAGGTAATTCACTTTCTTGTGCAAGTTCAAGAATTCCGTTAATTGCTTCTTGACCTTTTTCTATTAAGGAGTACAAATTACCCCTAGCATATTCATAATCTTTTTTAATATCATTTGATGTTGATGCAATTTTTTCTATTTTTTCTTCAACAGAATCAATTGGATGAGACTCTATCGGTACTATATCACCATCTATATTAAAAGTTTCATTTAATTTTTCAAATTTCTTTGTCATTTTCATGTCCAAGATTCACTGAAACCAAAATCATCACCTTCTTCAATTAGTTGATTATCTGCAGAAGTAATTGACTTAACTGGAGCACCATTTAAATGAGAGGTAATAGTAGTATCATCTTTTCCTCTCTCAACAGTAAGGACATTTCCAGATTTTGAAAGAACATATAATTGTTCGCCTTCCAAATCAAGATAACTGTTCACTGTTATTGAAGATGCATTATTGACTGGAATTAGAGTATCAGTTGTAGATATATCTTGAGTTAGTGTTGTTAGTACAATACCGGTATAGTTTTTAATTGCTCTAGGCTCAACAGAATAAACAACTCCTCTAGAAATAGTTCCATTAGCATCTCCGGCAAGATAACTAACAGTTGCCTTTTTGATGATATTATCAGAAACAGAAGAAATCGGACCAAATAGATATGTCTTAACACTAAATCTTAAAGTATAAAGTAAAACTCTTCTAGTAGTAAAATCGCCCTCATAATCATCTTGCATTGTAATATTTTCCAAAACAACAGGAACATCACGTTTTTCGTTAATATTATCGATAAGATCAACGGTCATTGTGTAAGCTGGTTGGAAATAAGGAATTATTTGTTCTATAATTTGTAGTGCATCATCATTTAACTTAGACATTATACTAAGTTCAAATTGCATATTATATGGAACTGGTAAATATGCCTTTTTTATATCTTTCCCATTAGTTTCTGACTTGGTAGTAAATGTTTGTGTTGATGTGGATTTTCTTGTTGGATCGTAAGTAAGACCAGTAAATTCAAATGACATTCTTGGCAATGTTATTTGAACTGGCTTATTTAAATCTGGAGATTGATTAATTCTTGCTAAAAACTTTTGTGTTGGACCATATGCAAGTGGAACTTTTATGACACTTACAGTCTGATCAGAATTATTTTTATGTTTAATCGAAATATTATTAAACAGAGATCCAAACGAGATCACAGTTTTTCTTAAAATCTCGTGATAAAAATATTCAAACATGATACAATACCTTAGTTTATTTAATAAAAAATATTTATCTAATTATTATGGCATTCCAAATGGATTGGATTCATCAAAGTCAATTATTTGATCTGCTTCACTTTCTATTTCATCGTTTGCATTATATCCATCTCTTGCCAAAATACTATCAATTGATTTCAAATAATGAGATGCTCCAGAAGTGGATCCTACAATAGATTCTCCTGGTCTAAAATCTCCAGTTACTTGAGAAACTTGAAGAATGTTTGTATTTGCATTCCAAGACTTGACTCTTGCAGTTACTCCAGAAATAGATCCTGTAACAACTTCATTAAATGTGAATGATCCCGTAGCCATTAATGGAGGACTTCCAATTATTATTGAAGGTGGCACAGTGTACCCAAGACCAGTATTTGTAATTAAAATTGATGTTATAGAACCCGCAGCAGATACTACAGCAGTTCCTGCCGCAGACACTGAAGAAATTCCAGAGAATGTTACTGTTGGAGGCAATATGTAACCTGATCCAGTGCTAGTTATAGTGACAATACCTACCACACCATCACCTATAGTTGCAGCAGCAACAGCATTTTTTCCTCCTCCGCCAATTATTTTTACTCCAGGTGCTACAGTATAACCATATCCTGAATTAGTTATCAATACTTCCTGAACAGATTTGGATTGTGGATTTGTATTATTATTACAAACTACAATACCCTCTATCATTTTTACTGTTGCACTGGCAGTTTTTCCACCAGATGGCGCAGAAGAAAATCCAACTATAGGAGTACTAGTGTATCCACTCCCCCTATTACTAATTGTAACAAATCTAATACCACCATTAACAATAGAAGCAGTTGCTGCAGCAGTAACTCCAATTCCTGCCATTTTTAAATTTATTATATTTCCAACAGGAACTTTTTCCTGATCCGTTGCATCATTTCCAGAAATTATCTCATCAATTTCATCAATACTAGTTTCTATTAATTCATCTTCATATCTAAAGAGTTCACACCTCAATTGATAAGTATAGAGACCTTGTAATTGATAAAAAGGTTTTTCATGCTCAACATATTTTATCTCAAATAGTCTCTTTCCAAGAGGAAAATATACTAAATCACCTTCTTTTGGTCTACTTGATATTTTAATATCCTGTTTACCTCTAATTAGAGGTGAAATATATGTTTTAAATCTTTCTCTAGATATTGTCAAAGTTATTTCATTTAATGCTTGAATTCCAAACTTTGACAATATTGTTGGATTTTCACTATATCCATCATATGTCTCTACATATGCTTCTATTGGATATGCCTCATTAAATTCCGACTCAATGACCTCTCTAATTACGGTAGTTTCTGTTATAAATTGTCTAGGCAAATAATAAACTTCAACTCCATACATTCTAAGTTGTTCATTAATTAAATCTTGAACAAGATTTTGTTCTGTAATAGAACCCTGTAGAAAAAATGGATTAAGCATGTGTTTATCCGATCATATCTAAAGGTGGAAGTTCGTATGTGCTTGACATTTTCTCCATCAAAAGATCGAGTTCTCTTTGTGCATCGTCAAACATTTGCCTTCCGTTCAATTCAACTCCTCCTGGAAGTTTTACTCCAGTAAATTTCATCATATTTTGTCCCCACTGCCTTTTAATTAGTGCAGTTAGATATGGTTTTAAAAACGAGTCATTCCAAACTTTTGAATAATCATTTGGATTTAAAGTTGAATAGCAATCAATGATAATGTATTGATCTTCTCTTAAAGAAGACCAATCAATGTCCAAATATAATCTGTCTTGTCTTTTATTAAATCTTATTTGCTTTTGAGTGTTTAGGAGAAAATCTAGATCTTCTAAGTAAGTTTTTACCATCGCATAACTAAGAAGTTCCGTCGTTCCCCAATAGTAAATATCATTTAAAAATAATTGATATTTAACACTGAACATATTGTTTGTTATGGTATTGGCACCATCAAAAATAAAAATTTTATTTACTCCAATGATATTTGGTGGAACTTGTAAGTAATTACTATTCTCAAAGTATGAAAATGTAACCGCAGTTCCTACAATATTTGCAGTTGCTGTAATATTTTCTAATCCCGAATTGCTAGTAGAGCTGGGAGCATATCCTGCTCTCCCTCTATCAATATCTGCTTGTGTTATTTTATATTTGTAGAAGGTGGGATAGACTCCATCAAAATGTCTTTCTTGAAAAAATTGAACAGCATCATCCACTAGATCATCAATTTGTTCATCAGCAACATTTATCTCCAATACTGGAGCACCTAATTTTCTTTTGCAATAATCTATAAGTTCTTGTCTAGTGGATGGTTGTGCCATTATAGTTTGGATATTACTTCTTGTTGTTTAAAGTAAAGTTTTGCATAAGACTTTGCAAAATTTCTTAAAGTCTCAATATCATCTATACTATCTATATCTCTTGATATTTTCTCATACTCAAATAATTTAGTAATATTATCAAGAGATATTTTATCAGGATCCATTTGCCAAATTCCTCAATAGAGATTTAATTTCATTGATATCATTTTTCAAGTCAAAAAGTTCTTTTTCAAGATCTTGAATTTTTCTGTTTTCATTTAATTTTTTGTTTCTTTCATTAATATAATTCAAATATTGATCATTATCAGTATTAATTATTGCATTTGTAGAAACATCACGAATTAAATTTTCATTATCTTTAACTTTTAAGTAATTCATAATTATGCCAGTGCAATTACTCTTAAATCTCTATATCTAGGTGGATAAGATTGGTTAGTAGAAGTTCCAATTAACTTGATTGAAAAATATCTAAATGGAGATAAATTATCAATTGTAAATTCATAATCTTTGAATTCTATATCAGATGAATTAAATCCAATTTTATCTGTTTTTGAAACAAATTTGTCGGAAGTTCCATCAGAAGAATTGATATCAATAACTTCGCCCAAGTTATTTTTATTTAAATATCCAGGGAAAGGAGTGTAAATAGGTCTTTCTGAAGGATCATTTAGAAGAGCATAAAATGCTCTTACATCAGAATAAATGTTAACATGTGCTTGTGTTAGTACTTTCAAAGAAGTTGCTGGATTCTCCAAAGAAATGATCTCAGTCGCATATACAAATGCTGTTGGATCATCCTCTAAAGTAGAAACTCTGTTGTCAGTAATATAATCGTTAATTGGAGAGTTAATTCTATTAGAGGTGAAGATCATTGAAACTCTATCAGTGTCAATAACAGGAGAAACTAAACTATTTGATGTTGTTAAGTCCAGTTTCAATGTAAATGACTTATTATTGGGTAATGTTGAAAGTTTGTTATCTTCATTGAGTTTTGAGCAAACAATTCTTGGAGTTCCGAAGTAATTAGTAGAATTGAGATTGATATTCTCGAATCCATTATCAATGAATGGAAGTTCTGTTCCATCAATACTTGTTCCAGTAACTGTTCTCACGGATGCATTAATGTTAGTTCCCGGTAATGTCATAGTTTGAACAACAGGTGTTATTGCTTCAAAAGGAATATTTTGAGTTGCATGAACGTTATCAGAACCAGTATTCTTAGTTTCATCAAAGTAAAGTTTTGGATATGTTGTTCCTACACTTCTATCAACTCCAGATGTTGCCATATTGACTTTAATGTAATAGTGATCCAATCCAATAGGATTAGAAATAATTGAATCGTCAACATCAACTAAATCGTGAGTTTTATTAATTCTCCTGAGAGAAACACCGTTTAGTTCATATTTTCTAATTCTAGTTCCTATTGCATAGTTCAACCCAATTTGATTAGTTTGGTCAATTGATCTTGTAATACCAGTTAATCTTCCAGGTGCTCCAGAAATTACTTGAGTATATGAAATAATTTCATTATCAATCAATGCATATCCTGGATTTGATGCACTAACTGCAATATTTTCAAAAGTTGCAAAATTACCAATACTTGTATCAGCAATTATAATGTCATTTGTTCCTTCAGTTGGTGAAACAATAGTAGTAAATCTTACATCAGGAGCAACATTGGATATGGTTACACTGTTTAGATCAGAATACATTCCATGATTTTTATGGTTTACTTTTAAATGTAAACCATCAGTTTCAATTGTTGGAGAATTTAATACTAGAACATTTGATCCAGTTCCATTTAGATCTGTGGAAACTCCTGAATTGTTGATATATCTAACTGTATATCCAGCACCAACTAAGAATTCGCCTTGAGCATTATCTAATATCAGTTCATTATTTCCACTTGTAGAATTGAGAGTGAACTTAACATTTCTGCCTGAAGAATTTGGAGCAAGACCAGAAATAGAAAGAACATCACCTACTTGATATCCTGATCCTCCACTTGAAATTGTGGCAGCAATTGCAACACCATTTTTAATGTAAATGTTTGCAGTAGCATTTCTTCCAAATCCAGTTATGTTTGTCAATGGTACATTGAAATATATTTGACCAGAATTTGCCGGAGTGTATCCTATTCCAGGATTTGATACTGTTAAGGTTCCACTAGCAGATCCTGCAGCACCAACATAAGTTGCACTAGCATTACTATTTGCTTGAATAATAGTATTTCCGATAGTCAAGTTATTGTCAAAAACTGTAGATCCTAATCCAACTCTAATTTTTCTAGAAGATATTTCTAAAGGATTTGCAATTAACTTAGCAATTTGTTTATTACCTTCAGAAAGAACTGGATTATAGAAACTTATAGATCCATTATTGATGAATGATGCGTTATAAAGTGTGAACTTAAGATCATCGTACTGACTTGGTGTCCAAGTTGATCCATTTTGAGACTTAAACAGTGAACCAAATTCAATTTGCTTAGAAACTAAAGTTTGCTGAGCATCTGGCAGTGAAAGTGATGTAACATCAATTTCACCCATTCTTGAAATCCATGCTTTATACTCAGTTGAGTTTGATAATAATACAATTGCATGTTCTTGATTTCCTGCCAAATAAACTGGAGATGGGAAAACAACACGAGTTGCTATTGTCGCATCATCCGATACTCTTACTTGATTTGGATTTAAAACTACTTCACCAAAAGGATAAACTGTTTCAGTTGGAGTTCCCAAAGACATAGATCTTAGTTGAACTGTTACTGGAAGAACAGTATCTTTTGCTTGGAAATATAGATCCAAAGATGTTACAAAAACACCAGATGATTCACTTATAAAGAATGATTGTGCAAGAGGATCTCTTCTTGGTGGTCTTGGTGGTGGAGGTGGTGGTGGAGCAGCACATCTTCTAAAGAATCCAACATTAGTGGATATCACCATATCGTTCCAATCATCTCCACCTTCTTCAACTACAAGTTGAGTTCTTGGTCTAGAACCACTATTTCTTCTTACTGTAGATACTGTTTCATTTCCAACGTAAGTAGTTCCTCTAGGAGCAGTACAAGGTCCATAACTTCTTCCACCAGTTACAGTAAATGTTCTTGGTTTCTCATTTTCCCTAATTCTTCCCACTCCAGGAATATTAACTTCATGGAAAACTGAAGATTCGTTTGCAACCACAGAAATTGTAACCGTGACTGAAGAACCTGCAGGTCTATCTGTCAAATCGAGATATACTCCAGGTCCATTTGGACATGGAACTGGTGGTGGTGGCGGTGGTGGAGGAGGTGGTGGTACCGGTGGGCGTGGTGGTGGTGGCGGTGGTGGAGTGACCGGTGGTCTTGGCGGTGGTGGTGGCGGTGGTGGTGGCGGTGGTGGCGGTGGTGGGCGGACTGGCCTCGCGCGGGGTGTTTTGTGCACGAATGGCTTGC
>JACCEC010548908.1_pt1 | contig 19641 bp, 18 predicted proteins | sample 7450121 | NCBI WGS metagenome assembly JACCEC01 (sample SAMN15323455, study PRJNA562643) | freshwater metagenome | isolation source: river surface water | place: USA:Blue River Watershed | collected 2017-08-18 | reverse complement strand
GGTCCTGATATTCCACTGCAACTATCTGCTGATGCAGTGGAAGATTATATTGAGATTGATAATCACCGAAATCTGTTGTTTGAATCAGACTTTGAGATTGCATCTATTTTCACTCAACTTGTAAAATGTGAGTGTGAAGATGAACCCAGTCCTGATGATATTGATGCGATTGTAGATTTGATTTTGCAATATAAGAACAATCGCACAGAGATTGTGAAGTTTGCATTGTCTCATCAGACTGTGTGAGTCTAGTGTTGGGATGTGCCACTTGTACTGGTGGCACACTAAACGGGCACTGGAACTTTTTTCTGGTAGATTAAGAGGGTGGAGGGAGCGGGTCTCGCCGTCCCACCCAAGACCCATTCTTTATTCTTTTTAGAAATGACTTCTTTCATTGTTGAAAAGCAAGGCGAAGAGATTGCTTTTGATAGCAAGTTTGAGTCTCTGAATGATGCAAAAGCATATATCAAAGATAAACTGAACTATAATAATTTCGCAATGAATCTGGTTGAGAAGAAGAAAGTGTCTGAAAAGCAAATTGCTTGGATGCACTATCTTGCAACTCAAAGTGTGATTGATTCTCAAACTCCTGTTGAGAATGGTGAGTATATTGACCTGGTGGAGAAAATGTATGATGCAGGTAAGAATCGCAAGACTAAGTTTCAAGTGCGACTGCCTGGTATTACTCTCTCCACTGTGAATAAGGGTGCAAATATCGGTTGTGTTTATGTTTTTGAGAACAACCAATATGTTGGTAAGATTACTCAAAATGGTGACTTGAAAGGTAATGTCTCCGAAGATGTTAAAAATCTGCTAGAGGACGCCAATGATAATCTTCTGCAACTCGCAAAGATTTATGGGCACGAATCTGGTTCTTGCTCTATTTGTGGTCGCACTCTGAATGACCCTCTCTCTGTGCAAATGGGAATTGGTCCTGTTTGTGCTAAACTGTTCAACTAGATTCTTTACCTTTTTCTTCCAATGTTTGACCTTCTTACATTTGTCCCGCATCTGAATGGTATTCCTGGTGCGATTGCTGCGCGACATAAGTTTTCCAATGATTGGGAGATTTCTGTAGTCTCTGGACCTGATGGATGTGGATTGTATGGAAATGTTAAAGATGAAACTTATGAGGTTGCAATCTTCCGACCCAATGGTAATATGACTGAAGATGTTTCTGGATGGAATACTAAGCAGGAAGTGTCTGCGATGATGTGGGTACTGTCTCAACTCTGATATAAATTAACAAAAGGAAAAAACCAATGTCTAAAACACAACGCAAAGGTAATGATTCTGATTATTACCCATACCGACGACCAAAGACATTTAATGAAATCAAGCAACTTGAAACTTTACTCCACGATAATGAGGTAGAACTTCGAAATAGGGATAAAGCAAAGATTCATAATCTTCCCACTGTTTATGATGACATTGTAAAGAGTGGATATTATGAGGATTATGATTGGAAGCATCATTGGGATAAAGTATCATAGTCTCAAGATGAGTCGCAGACCCCTTGTGCCACTTGTAGAGGTGGCACACTAAAAGAGCACAGCGCCCAAAAGGTGCTATATTAAGAGGGTGGAGGGAGCAGGGGTGCCTGTCCCACCCAAGACCCATTGTTTATTTGAATTAAGATGACCACTGCTCAACGAATGGAAAAGCAATTCTTTCTTCAATTCATTTCTCTGATCAATGAGGTTCAGGGTAAGACTAAACTTCCTTCTCAAATTGTTAAGAATCGCAAGTCTGCTTGGGTAAAGCAAGTTTCCAATCCCAAGCAAAAGAAAGATGCACTTTCTCTTGTGTAGTTCTTTTCTTTCCTTCCTTCACCTAGAAACCTGATGACTGACTCAATCATTCCCAAAATCGCATACATTCCTCTGGAATACCATATTTCTGTTGAGGATTTCTTGGAAGTTTGGAAGGATATGGAAATGGAAAAAGAACCCACACAAGAGGATTATGATACATTTATTCTTGAACGGGGGAAATCATATTTTTATGATATGAGAGGAGAACTTGAACGGCACATAAGAGTTGCACTGGTTGATTAGTTCTTTTCTTTCCTTCCTTTTTCTTTCTTAACAACAATGACTCAAACTCTCACTGAAACCATTTACTCTGATGCTCTGTTCTTTCTGACTCGCTACTTTAATCAGTTTGATGAATGTGAGTTGCGCGAGCACGGTGATTTAACTGTTCAGGACATTGTTGATGTTCTTGGATATGCAAGTTTCGAAGATCATTATCATCCCGATGTAGCATATATTTCTGATGTTCGGAAACTGAAAAGTCTGCGAGATGAAATTCATAATCGCTTCTATCAATAAGTCTTTCTTCTCTTTCATCTGTCCCACATAAAAACAAACAATGCTGATCAAAACCACTTTCGACATTCAAGATCGCACTCCTGTCTATGCGATTTGTAATGCAAATCATCAGTGTGGTATGATTACGACTAGCATTATCAATGCAATCAAAGCAGGACAATGTAAGTCTTTTGATGAAGTGAAAACTCTTATCAATCGCTAAATTATGACTTCGCTTCTTTAAGATACCAAACGCATTATAATCATTGAACAAAGAACAACTGAATCTTCAAGCAGAAAACACTCTTCTGCAGATGGAAAAGCGAATGATTAAACTGACGAAGAGCAAGAAGAAAAAGAATAGGTCAAATGCAAGTGCTATTTTTATGGAATGGCAAGAGGTATTTCAACAACATAATGAATCAGTAGAACTTCTCTGGGTGCCTAATTTTTACCAATGACACTTTCAACTCAAACACTTCACAACTTATCTGATGCACTTAAATCAGAAGTGCTTGATTATATTCGATATAATGATCGCTATGTTTCGACAATGTATGAATTGATTTCAGATGCAATACACGATAAACTTGGTCCAGTTGATGATGATGTTTTAACTGAACTTACTTTTATCACTTTTGATTCTCTTACATTAAAATGAAACCCAATCGCACTCAAATGTTAATCGAAGCACTTGAGTATTATATTCAAGATCTCAAAGATCATAATTGCACTGAAGCATCTATTGAAGCATATACTAATCTTCTGAATGAGATTGAACAGAATGAAACGTAAAACTAAAATCAATTTGCTGTCAAAAGCAATTAACGGTAAAGAACTCCTGATTATCCTGAACTCTCTCAAATGATTATTCTTCAAAAACAAGAACACGGTTGTGTTTATGCTCTTGATCCAAATGAGAATGAATTGTATTATGCTCCCATTTATAAAGATAATACTGTAAATCTTTCTGAATTTGCACCAGTTGATCTTGCTGATGTAGATGATATTTATGATGTACTGACTATTCAAAAAGAACTCATCAACCTGAACAAATGACTTTTATGAATGAATCTACACTTGATCTTTTCTGTCAGCACGACGATGAAATGTATGCTGATGAATATGCAATGGAGATTGAAAGAAAATGTGCTGAGTTAGAAATTACTGTTGATTATTATCTGATGGAGTTTGTGTAATACCAATAGCAACCCATCCAACTACTTTTACCTGGATTTTTTAATGAATTAATTATACCTGTTCCCCTTTTTCCTCTTATATCAATTTCTGCTTTACCAATACTTTCATATTCATAAACAAGTTCATTAGTTTTTTTATCATAACCAACTACAGGTTTAGCAATAGGTCTATTATCTAATTTCTTCCATTTATAACCATAAGCAGTAAATCCTTCTTTTATTGCTTTTGATATATTACCATTTTTACCATTAACTTTCTCTGCTGCTTCTGTAATACTATCAAATTCAACTATTTTACCAGTCTTAACATTTATTCCTTGAACCCTTCTTTTGGCATGTTTTCCTCCTTCATTTGGACATAGCATAAATCCCCATTTTTCACCACGATTTACTTTCTCTTTTAATGCTAAACTTACATTATTCACCCATTCATCAGAACGTTCTATTTCACTCATAGATTGAGATATTTTTTCTTTTATTTCTTCTCTGATATTCTTATTACTCTCTCCACCAGTTGTAGCATTATATCCATTATGGTAAGTGTTTAATTTTTCTATCCAATAGATTTCTCTATCACTCAAAACATCTTCATTACATTCTTCTAGAATTTTTATCTTAAAGTTCTCTATACCATATTTGTTGATTGCTCGATATAAAGGACGTTCTGAATATGTCTTACTTTCCTGAATATGTGCTAACCATCTTTTATTGAGTTGCATTACAGTTTGACCAACATATTTGTTATCGTTAATAAGATTTGTAATTAAATAGATGGTTCCTTGTCTCATTTTCTTATGAATTGAAGTTTTATTTATTATATAACACTGTCTTTTTAATAGTTTTCCACAAAATCCACAAATTGTGGAAAAGGTAATAAAAACATATGAGAGTTATTGATAGTTTGTAGTATTGTTTGTAAATGCTGATACTTGTCGCGGTCTTGGATTTCGTATTATAACACATCAGCACTGTTTTGTCAATACCCCCAGGACACTTCAAAAACCGGCACAAGATATAAGCACTCCCCAGACATTAGAATAAAACACCACCAGACACTTCTGTATGCCCCTCCAAGGCACTTATAAACTCACTTAGGGGTCAGAGTACTGAAGTGCCTGTTTTTTGCTATTAAATCAGCACAGGATAGAACTTCAAAAAACAGCAAGAACTTGTATAAATAAACATAACAATTCAATTCATATTGCGAATTTGAACTTTCCTACGGGGTCAAAAGTCAAATTCCACAGAAGCGAAGAGTTAATAAAAACCCACTTTTGAACACTCATATTATCAGGCGAACAGAGTTTAACTATAGGTTTCTCGATGTGCCGAATGAATAATGAGAGAGATTATCAAAACTGAATACTCACCGAAACCCAATAAAAACACAGAATTCCTGCTTTAGATTCCTATGCGAATTTCTAAAGATGTCGGGAAGGTTTTATAGTATCAACTTATAATTGTTTCGTGATTAGATAAGATTCGTATCAGCAATAAAGATACAAGCACTGATGAGAAGAATGAATTAAAAACTCATTCGTGATTAGATAAGATTCGTATAGAAACTTATTCTTAAGAAGCACTGATAATAAAGAACTCAAAAGTTCATTCGTGATTAGATAAGATTCGTATAGAAAGATAATACTGCGACACCATTGTGAGATTATAATCACGAAGTCATTCGTGATTAGATAAGATTCGTATAGAGATTCGATCTTATCAGAATATCAAAGCAATCATAAGAAGAAAAGATTCGTTTATAATTCAAGTTCGTTATGGGGCAGATACTTGACGGGTACTGCAAGGTCTGATAGAATTAACCAGTAGAGTTTATTCGTTCTTTCGGTTCTTTAACTTATGGCAATTTCTTCTCCCAAGGCACAAAAGAATAAGTATCGTATCACTCTTGAATTAAACGTGAATGAAGATTTTAATCCTCATCAGATTAACTGGAAGAAACTGTTCGGGTTAGACAGTAAAGAATCAGTGAAGAGTTATGTAGAAGATCTCAATGCGCCCTGGTGATTCATAATACAATGCAACTTTCCTTCGTTGTATTATACTTTCGTGGGGTAAGAAACATCGTCTGATAGATGTTTCGTTGATTATTATTACTTTGTCTGATTGTTTTTATCCTTCTGAGCAACTTAATTCTTTATACTTATTACTATTCGTCGTTAATTGGCGGCAGTTCGTATAAAGAATAGGCAGTTCTTATTAAATAAGTAGTGTTTTTTCGTGCTTAAGTAATAAGAACTGCGTTGTTTTATAAGAATAGCACAGTGATTTGGGGGCAGTTAGTATAAACAACACGAATAACTAATACTTATTCGTTGTCAGTTGTTTATTCGTTATACCAGTTATTTTATGTTATTTGTTATTGTTTATATCGGGCGTTGCCCCGTATATAAAAACGCCCCACTACCCTAACCTACACTGTATGTCTTTTTCGAGCTATCTATCATTCTCATAAAAAAAAAAAATTTTTCCATAAAAAATGTCTCCAAAAAGAAAAGCAAATTGCCACGGATGGGGAATCTTCGGAGGCAAGCATAAAAAGAAAAAAAATTGCGCGACTGGTATCTTCAGAACTCCTGCACAAAAAAGAGCATCCTCAAAAAGAAAGAAGAGATGAAAAAATCAGCGCCATATTGGAATTTTTGGAGAGTGATACTTGCGGGATGGATAATCAAATATCCAAAGCAAATGAGTAGAATTGCATTAACATCTCTTGGTATTTTGATTAGTCTGATATATAATGCACTGGTAAAATAACTTTACCATAAAAAAATTTCGTAAAAAATTTTTTATGCAAACAGAAAAAATATATCACATTTACGCAAAAGATAAGTGTTTATTTCATTCTATCAAAGAGGATGAATTCGAAACAACTTGGAGCACCATTAATAATATGGTAGGAATTATGAAAACTGACTATGTTATAGAAGACTTATCTTATGAGGAATTGATTTTTCAAAAAGAAATAAGTTTAAACTCTTCACATTGACAACTGCATATATAGACTGTTAAAATTGAACTGAAGGTTTTATTTTTTATGGCAAAAGGATTTACTGTTAAAGCGGCAGCACCAAAACCCACATCTCAAGAGTGGGATTATGATGCTATTAAAGAAAGAATGCGAGGAAAATCGATTGTTTTTTGTTTGCCCGGTCGAGGATGCTCTTTTATCTTTTTGAAAGCATTTGTACAACTTTGTTTTGATATTGTACAGAATGGAATGAGCATTCAGATCTCCCAGGATTATTCATCAATGGTTAATTTTGCGCGATGCAAATGTCTTGGAGCAAATGTTCTAAGAGGACCAAAACAAATTCCTTGGGATGGAAAACTTGAATATGATTATCAACTTTGGATTGACTCGGATATTGTCTTTGATTCTAACAAATTCTGGCAACTTTGTGATCTTGCTTTGAATAAAGAAGGAGAAGATCGTGAAGTAGTTGCTGGTTGGTATGCAACTGAAGATGGTCACACAACTTCTGTCGCACATTGGTTGGAAGAAGATGATTTCCGCAAGAATGGTGGAGTCATGAATCACGAAACCATAGAGTCTATCTCAAAGCGTAAGAAACCATTTACAGTTGATTATACTGGATTTGGTTGGGTATTGATTAAGAAAGGAGTTTTTGAGAATCTTGAGTATCCTTGGTTTGCTCCAAAGATGCAAGTCTTTGAGTCAGGTGCAGTTCAAGATATGTGTGGGGAAGATGTTTCTTTCTGTCTTGATGCTATTGATAAGGGATACAAAATCTGGTGCGATCCTCGTATTAGAGTTGGTCATGAGAAAACTCGTATTATCTAATGAATAAACTTTATAATGTCCTTTACAAAGGGCGTAAAATTTATACAAATCTCACTGCAGAAGAATGCAGTGAGATCTTACAGGACTTCTCAGAATCTTTTTTCTCGGGAGAACTAATTGATCCAGAACTTATAGAATTGGAGGAAATTTAAAATGGCAATGAATAAAAAAGAATTTGAATCCGGAGCACCTAAGAAAACACGTCAAGGTCGTTCTGCTCGCACATTACTCAGTGCAACTTCTCGTAATGGACGTAAGAAGAAGTATAGGGGTCAAGGTAAAGGTTAAATAGTTAAAAAAATCTATGTACCCACTAGATTGTTACGAAGAATGGAAACATATTCATAATGAAGATCTTTGGGTGTATAACAAACTTTTTTTAAATCATATTCTAGGGCATCTCTGCGGACCTGCAGGGGTGCCTGTTCCTTTTTCTGGGTATTATATAGTCCGACCTAGTATTAATTTACTTGGTATGGGACGTTTTTCTCGTATAGAATGGTTAGAAAAAGAAACAGATCATCTACATCCGGCAGAATTTTGGTGTGAAATCTTCAATGGAACACATTTAAGTGTGGATTTCTATCAGAAAAAATCTTCATTAGTAGTTGTTGGCGAAAAAAACACAGAAGATCCTCTTTACAAGTGGAATAAATGGTATAAGATAGAAAAAAATATAGAATTTCCTGTTATTTTAAATAAAGTTAAAGGAAATTATGACTGGATAAACTGCGAATTCATAGATGATAAACTGATTGAAGTTCATTTCAGGAGAAATCCTGATTTTAGATATGGAAATTCAATTGCAATTCCAGTTTGGAAAGAAGAAAATGTCAAGAAGATAGAAAATTTAACTTTTATAGAGGACCAAGATTATCTTAGAAAAGGTTTTTATATCGATTTTTAAAAATAACGGGATAGAAACCCCGTAAAAAGTTCTGATCTAAAGTATCAGGAGTAAAAAATGACTAAAAAAATCGATAAAGACCAAAATTTTATGAAATCTGAATGGGGAACTCAGTATTTGTCATCTGAATATGGTTGGGAATCTAAAATTGAGAAGCAAAAAATGCTTCGTGAGATTGCAAATGATGATTTGACACCAAAAAAACACGATTTTTATCATCAAAATGATATTCATTCTAAAATTAGAAATGATAATGATTATGACGATTGGGAATATGGAACGGAACCCATTTATGAATCAAAAAATCTATGATAAATAATATTAAATTTAAAATTTAATATGCCTTTAGAACGAGTAAGTAGTGGTTTTAAAGATATAAGTATGACATTTCAGACTAATCCTCTGAATAATGATCTTATTGGAATTAAAAATGAAACTGCGATTGCTCGTTCTATAAGAAATATTGTACTTACTCAACCAGGAGAAAAATTTTTTAATCCTTCTTTTGGTTCTCAAGTAAAAAAATCACTATTTGAAAACATTGATGATCTTACATCTACCACAATTAAGGATGAAATAGAAAATTCTATTAAAAATTATGAACCAAGAGTTGAATTAATTAATGTTAGTGTTGTTCCAGAGTATGATAATAATTCATTTAATGTCACAATAATCTATAGAATTATTGGTGCCGATGTACAACCCCAACAATTAGAATTTGTATTACTTTCTTCTAGATAAATGACATTAACAAATTTTTCAAATTTAGATTTTGATCAAATCAAAACAACGCTAAAAGATTATTTGAGGTCAAACTCAAATTTTACTGATTATAATTTTGAAGGTTCTAATCTTTCTACAATTTTAGACGTATTAGCATATAACACATATATTACCTCATATAATGCGAATATGGTCGCAAATGAGGTTTTTATTGATAGTGCTACATTAAGGGAAAATGTTGTTTCTCTTGCTAGAAATATAGGGTATATTCCTAGATCTAGAAAATCTGCAAGAGCCACAGTGAGTTTCTTTGTAGATTTTTCAAATTCAAATACACAAAGTTCTTTTGTGACTCTTAATAAGGGAATAATATCTACTAGTTCAAAAAGTTTTTCAAATCAATCATTTGTATTTTCTATATTAGAGAATATTACAAAACCAGTTCTAAATGGAGTAGCATCTTTTGATGATATAAAAATCTATGAAGGTTCTTTAGTCACCAATAAATTTACATATAATACAAATAACTTAAACCAGAGATTTATTTTACCAAACTCAGGAATTGATACTGAGTTACTTTCAGTATCTGTAGAGAGATCTGGAGTTAAATCAAACTATATCCTTCATAAAAATATTTTAGAAATAGATAAAAACTCCAAAGTATTTTTTATACAAGAAGTGGATGATGAAAGATATGAAATAATTTTTGGAGATGGTATTTTTGGAGAATCTTTGCAGAATAATGATGAGATAGAGGTTTCATATATTGTGTCTAATGGTGAATCTGGAAATGGAATCTCTCAATTTTCTTTTTCTGGTTTATTGAAATCTTCTAATAATGAAAATATTACTTCAGGAATTTCTTTATTAACAACTGGTTTAATTTCATCTGGAGGAGAGGACATTGAATCAATCGAATCTGTTAAAAAATACTCCGGAAGAATATATGCTTCACAGAACAGAGCAGTAACATCAAATGATTATGAATCTTTAGTCAAGAATGTAATATATCCAGAAACAGAGTCTATTTCTGTTTTTGGTGGAGAAGAATTGATACCACCTCAGTATGGAAAGGTCTTCATCAGCATTAAACCTAGAACTGGTGAATTTTTACCAAATTTAATTAAAGAAAATATAAAAACAAAACTAAAGCAATATGCAGTAGCAGGAATAGTTCCTGAGATTCTGGATTTAAAATATCTGTATATAGAAACTGATTCTAAAATTTATTATAATCCAAATTTATCATCTGGTCCGGATCAGGTGTTAACAAGTATCAACTATAATGTAAATAAATATGCAAAGTCTACAGAATTAAATAAATATGGAGCAAGATTTAAATACAGTAAATTTTTGAAAATTATAGATGATAGTCATGCTGCAGTTACTTCAAACATTACAAAAGTTTCAATACGTAGAGATTTAAGAGTTGTATTAAATTCTTTTGCAACATATTCTATTGGATTTGGAAACCAATTTCATATTTCAGATTTAAATGGATTTAACATTAAATCATCTTCATTTAGGATGTCTGGAATACAGCAAGATCTTTACTTATCAGATATACCAAATACTGATATGGAGACTGGAACTATATTTTTCTTTAGTTTACCAAATAAAAATTCAACTAATTTTAATATTGTAATAAGAAATGCAGGTACTGTAGATTATAAAAAAGGAATTATCAATTTAAATCCATTAAATATAATTTCAACAGAAAAAATAATAAATGGACAATCAACTATTCAAATATCAACCACCCCAAAATCAAATGATGTAATTGGGTTACAGGATTTATATTTACAGATAGATATTAATAACAGTTTATTTGAAATGGTTGTTGATGAGATTTCCTCTGGAGCAGATCCTTCCGCATCAAATTATATTGTGTCCTCAAGTTACACTAATGGAAACTTAGTAAGATCCTAAAAGAATATGACAGAAACCAGAATCAAATTCAATAATATCGTAGAAAATCAACTCCCAGAATATATAAAGGAGGAGTTTCCGTTATTCTCCGAATTTCTAAATCAATATTATATTTCCAATGAATATCAAGGATCTCCAGTAGATTTGATTCAAAATATTGATAGGTATATTAAGTTAGATAATTCTGCAGAAACTGTAACTGATGTAGTCTTAAAGGATAATATATCATTTTCTGACGACATAATCACTATTGATTTAGAAAAAAGTCCCACAGGAACTGAAGGATTTCCAAAATCATACGGTCTATTGCAAATTGACGACGAAATTATTACTTATAGAGAAATTTCTGGAGATTCTTTTGTTGGGTGTATAAGAGGATTTAGTGGAGTGGTTTCTCATGAATCTGATGGAGCATCAGATCAATTATTATTTAAAACTTCACAATCTAATGAGCACGAATCTGGTTCAAAAATAATAAATTTAAGTGTTTTATTCTTTAAAGATTTTTTAAGAAAAACTAAGTATCAACTCTTGCCAGGATTTGAATCAAAAGAATTGTATGGTTCTATTAATGAAAAACTTTTTATTAAGCAAGCAAGAGATTTTTATTCAACCAAAGGAACCGATGAATCTTTTAATATACTATTTAAATGTCTCTATGGTGAGAGTATAAAAATTGTAAGACCAAAAGATTATCTATTTAAACCATCAGATACTCAATATAACGTAACTTTTGACTTTTTAGTCGAATCGATAGAAGGAAATCCATTAGATTTAGTGAATTCCACACTATATCAAGATGAGTATGTATATGGCAATTATACAAAATCTTATGCTCCAATAACAAATGTAGAAACTCTCATCACAAAATCCGGAACAAAATACTATAAATTAAGTTTAGATGCGGGGTATTCACGAGACATTATTGTAGATGGTTCTGTTTATGGAGAATTTAAAGTTCATCCAAAAACTAAAGTAATCGACAATCATGAAGGATTGACTGATGTAATTACTGTAGAATCTACATTAGGATTTCCTGAAAATGGACAATTAAGTGTAAACTATACGGATGGAACTTCTGGAATAGTTTCATATACATCAAAGACAGTAAATCAATTTTACGGATGTTTTAGCGTAGATGGTGGAAATATTAATTCTATCTCAGATGGATCCATAGTATCAATTAATACATTCGCTTATGGAATATCAACCAATTCGGAAAATAAAGATAGTATAATAAAAATTAAAATTAACTCAGCATTAAATCAAGTTGAATTTGATAAAGACTCTGATAATTTTTACCATGTTCCAAATACAAAGATAACTATAAAATCTTTGGGATTTAATGAGGATGATAACTTTAAATTTAATAACTGGTTATTAAATATTTCTCCAACTTATCGAAATTGTTCTGTAGAATTGACAAGTGCAGAAGAGAGAAAATATACTATAACAACAAAATCAAATAATATCTTAAAAAAAGGTGATTTTATAGAGATTGAATCTATAAGTGGATCAAATATAAAAGTAGATCAAGTTTTTAATAAAAAATCTTTTTCGATTAAAGGTATCGATTTATCTGAAAATCTATTGTATTCAATAAGAAGAAAGATATCAAAGGTGAATGTAAATTCGCCAAAATATTCAAATCTATTAAAAATTTCATCAGATGTTCAGAATGTTTACGAAAAGGATGATCAATTAATAGTTGCAACAAATTCATTACCAAGATATGAAGATCAACCATTAACCATAAACGATTTTTCTGTTACTGGAAATTTCATTGGAATTAGTACGATTAGTGTAAGTGGTGGACATTATTTTGAAAGTGGAGATATAGTATATTTTACTCCCGCAGACAACGAAAAAGCACCAAATTTACTTGAGGAAGGTGTTTATTTTATAAAAAAAATTAATGATACTGAAATTAAATTATGTAAGAGTAGATCATCGATTTATAAATCGGAATTTGTAGAGTTAAACTTAGATGAAACCTCAACCTATGACGATGCCGATGGATGCAAAATAGAATTTTATAATTTCAATTCTAAAGAACTATCCCCCCAAAAATTACTTAGAGTAATTCCCACAGTAACCAATGATAGTAATATCTACGAATCTTTATCCGGACCAATTGGAGTACTAATAAATGGAACAGAAATACTTAACTACAAATCCACAGATAAAATATATTACGGCGAAATAAAGTCAATAGAAGTATTATCTTCAGGAAGTGGTTATGATTTAATAAACCCTCCAATATTAAATATATCAGATTCTTTGGGTAGTGGAGCATCTGGGTATTGTTCAGTAGAAGGAGAATTGTCTGATATTGAAGTTATTGATCCTGGATTTGATTATATAGAAACTCCATCAATTAATATAACTGGAGGAAATGGAACAGGAGCAAAGGCATTAGCAAATATTAAACTAGTAGAACATGAAATTTTATTTGATGCTAAGAACAACGTAACTACGGGGAATTCTATTTCTTCAAAAATAGGGTTTTCTACTTATCATAAGTTTAGAAATGGCGAAAAAGTAATCTATAAGACAAATGGATATACTTCTATTGGAGGAATATCTACAAATTCTTCATATTATGTTTCAGTAAAGTCTCCAACAGAAATTCAACTTCATTATAATATCGATGATTTTAACTCTGGTATTGCAATATCATTTACTTCTCTTGGGGTAGGAGAACATAAAATATTATCATTCAATAAAAAAATTACAGTAGGATCTATTAGTATTGTTGATTCTGGAAGTGGATATCAAAATAAAAAAAGAACTACAACATCATTAGGAATTAATACTTATTTTGGATATGGTTTGGTTTCTATTGAAAATCATGGTTATCAATCTGGAGAAATAATAAAATATTCAGTTCAAGGAACTGAAATTTCTGGACTATCAAACAATGAAGAGTATTTTGTTATTAAGTTAAGTGATAATAGTTTTACTCTTTCTGAAATAGGTGTTGGAATTACTGAAAAAGATTTTTACTACAAATCGGCACAATACATTAAATTTAATTCTGTTGGTGTTGGTACTCATATTTTTAATTACCCAGAAATAAAAGTAGAAGTTATTGGTGATGTAGGAGTAGGAGGAACAATATCCAAAGATACCTTTAAGTGTAAAGTTAATCCAAAATTTACTGGAAGAGTATCTTCTATTTACTTGAACAATAAAGGTACTAATTATGGATCTCCTGATATCTTAAATTTTAACAGAATTCCAGAAATTTCTTTAGATTCTGGTTCTGGTGCTATATTAAGTCCTGTCGTAAGTGATGGAAGAATAGTAGATGTATCTATTATTTCTTCTGGTCAAAATTATAATTCTACTCCAACGATTTCAATAATTGGAGATGGAATTGGTGCAGTACTAAATCCAATTACAGTTAATGGTAGTATAACTTCAGTTAAAGTCATTGAAAGTGGAATTGGATATAGTCAAAATAGAACCCAACTATCAGTAAATTCTAATGGAAGTGGTGTAAGTTTGTATCCAAATATTCAAACTTGGACTATTAATTTAGTGGAAAGATTTTTAGAATCTTTTAACCAGCTGGATGATGGTGTTTTATTTAACTCAATTTCAAACCAAAATCAATTACAATATGGGCATTTATACTATCCAAGAAAATTAAAAGAAATATTAAATGATAATTTAGGTCCACTTAATGCCTCACATTCTCCACTAATAGGGTGGGCCTATGATGGAAATCCAATATATGGTCCATTTGGATATGCAAATAAAGATGGAAGTGGTAGTATAGTTCAATTAAATTCAGGTTATTCATTAAAAACTTCACAAGTATTAAATAGACCTAATTTTTCATTAGGATTTTTTATAGAAGATTATGAATATAAAAATAAAAACGACGATACTTATCTAGATGAATATAATGGAAGATTTTGTGTAACTCCAGAGTTTCCTTCTGGAGTGTACGCTTATTTTTCTACAATAGATTTAACCTCATCTATTAGTTTTGCTGGATATAAAAAACCAATATTCCCATACTTCATAGGAAATTTTTATAGATCAAAACCAAATGGATTTAATTTTGTTTCATCTTCAAATCAAGAAAAAATTAATTTAAATGAATTAAAATGTTTAAGAAATACTAATTTATATGGATTAACTGATGAAAATATAAATTATAATTATTTAAATACGGAAGACTATAAAATAGAATCTTTTGAAGTTAAGTCAATTTCTCCAGGATATATTGAAGATATACAAATATTAAATCCTGGAGAAGATTATAAAGTTGGGGATAATCTCATATTTGATAATACCGGAACATCTGGTTATGGTGCTATAGCAAAAGTTTCTAAAGTTGTTGGTAAAGAAATACAGAATGTAAGTGCATCTACGACTAGCGTTAATAATGTTGAATTTTATCCAGATTTTAAATATAATTCATTTGTTGGAATTTGTGAGAATCCTCATGAATTTAAAAATGAAGAAATAGTATCAATATCGGGATTAAGTACTTCTACGTACACCTTTGATGGTTTACATCAGATTAATGTTCCTAATAATTCTGTATTATTAAAAGAACATGTCGGTAATGTTTCTTCAACTGGAATAGTAACATATTTTTCAATATATGGTAGTGTTGATATTTTTACTCCAAATGATATTTTGGGTATAGGAACAGAAAAAGTTAAAGTATTAAATACCGATAGTCTATCTTCCAGAATTAGAGTTTTAAGGTCAATGTATGGAACTGTGGGTTCTGCTCATTCGGAATTAGATTTAGTTCAAGAATATTCAAGAAGAATAATCTTTGAAAATAACTATTCTCCTAAGTTTGTGTATAAATTAAATACAGAATTTTATTTTGATCCCAAAGAATCATTAGGATTGGGAGTTGGCATTGGATATACTTTAAGTTTTTCAAATCCAGGGAGCGGAATAACATCTCGTTTTATTCCAAGTAGAACAATTTATTTACCAAATCATAAATTAAACACTGGGGATGAATTAATTTATTCATCTAATGGAGGTTCTTCTATACAAGTATCAATAAATGGAATCTCAAATGTTTCATTATCAAATTATTCTAAAGTTTTTGTAGCAAAGATTTCAGAAGATCTCATAGGAATTGCAACTGTAAAGGTAGGTATTGGTAGTACTGGAGGTTTTGCTGGAATTACCAGCCAAACTAGAAATTCGACAACGTTATATCTTTCGGGAATAGGAACAGGAACTTATCATAGTTTTAAAACAGATTATGATAAGATATATGGAAAAGTATCAAAAAATGTAATTACAGTATCTACTGGAAGTACTCATGGATTAAAAACGGGTGATCTGGTTTCAATAAACGTTAATCCAAAAAATTCAAACACTATAATTATAAAATACAATAACGAAAAAAGAAGATTAATTGTAAATCCAAAAAGTTTTGTATCTTCTGGAATCAATACAATAAATGGAACAATTACAATTAATAATCATAACTTTGTAACTGGTCAAAAAATAATATACAATACCGATTTATCCACACAAACCTTAAAAAATAATGAAATTTATTACATTATTGTTGTAGATGAAAACAATATAAAATTATCAGATTCCTATTACAATTCAACCTCAAAGAATCCTAAAATATTAGAAATAAACTCCCCATCTAATGGTTCTATTTCATTAATTAATCCAGAAATAAAACTGTATAAAGAATCTGAAGTTATATTTGACTTGTCAGACTCTACTTTATCATATACTTCAAACAATAACTCATATTCTGCTTTTAAATTTGAAATCTACACTGATCCGTATTTTAAAAATAATTTTGATATAGTTAATTCTCAAGGAGAATTAACTATAAATCGACAAGGATCTGTTGGTATTAGTAGTAATGCAAAGATTACATTGAGTGTAAAGGAAGATTTTCCAGAAAAGTTATATTATAGACTAGTTCCTACGTTTAGCGATGGAATTTCTTATCCAAAAGTAAAAGAAGAACTTATAATTGATAATGTATTAGTATCCTCAAATAATACATTATCGATATTGAAAAGTGAATATTCTGGAGATTACCCGGTTTTTGTTGGGGTTAATTCGACTTCATCATTTGACTATATTTTACTCAATACTCCAGAAGTTGTTTCTTATTCATCTTCGATTTCATCTTTAATTTATAAAACAAGTTCTGAAGATGCATTTGGTCCAATTTCTGAAATAAAAATAACAAGTCCAGGGAAAAATTACTTATCCTTACCAAAAATAACAAAAATAAATTCTAACACTGGAAAGGATGCTTTATTGGATTGCTTTAGTGAATCTATTGGAATAATAAAAAGTACTAAAGTTAATAATATAGGATTTGATTTCTCTTCCGATTACACATTATTGCCTAGCAATTATCCAATATTGGTCTTAAAATTAGAATCTTTATATTCAATAGATAAGATAACAGTCTCTTCGTTTGGAATAAATTATATTACTCCACCAAAATTAATAGTAGTAGACGAAAAAACTAAAGAACCAATAACAGACTTAGATTTAGAGTTTTCTTTAAGTGATATTAATGTAAAAATATTGAAAAATACTTCAAATTTAAGTGGTTTAGTGCCAAAAATAATTCCAACGAAAAATAACAATGGATTTAGAATAATTAATGTAGTATTCAATTCTATTACCAAACTAGTTACTGTTACATTTACATACAATGGAGATTATCCATTTGTAGAAGGTGATAATGTATTAATTGAAAATGTGAAAGTATTAAATATTGAAGATAAAGGGTATAATTCTGAAAATTACAAGTATACATTATTTTCCGTTTTAACTACAACAGATGATCCTGGTCTAAGTCAAGGAACAATAACATATAGTTTAAAAGATTATTTAAATTCTGATGAAAATCCAGGTGATTTTGATTCTTCAAATCTCCTAGGAAGAGTAATTCCAGAAAAATACTTCCCATCATTCAACATATCATTAAAGGTTGGACAATATTTGATAGGAGAAAGAATAAAGACAGAATTCACCAACGAGTCTGAAGGATATATATCAAATTGGGACGAATATTCTGGATTTATAACAATCTCAAATCCAACTAGAGAATTTGAAATTGGAGAGATTATTCAAGGAGAATCTACAGGTTCAAAATCAAAAATTTTAAAAGTTTATAAAACTAAATCTACATCTAATCTTTCTTCAAAAACAAAAGTAAATAAAGGATGGAATCAAAATAGTGGATTTTTAAATGATAAGTTACAAAAACTTCAAGATAGTTTTTATTATCAGAATTTCTCATATTCAATAAAATCAAAAATTGATTACGATACATGGAAAGATTCTGTCTTAACCCTAAATCACCCCAAAGGATTTAAAGTTTTTTCTGATTATCAACTAGAATCTAGTCAATTTGTTGGTATGTCTACCACAAAACAATCTGACCTCTCAATAACATTAGATATTTTCAGTGAGTCTGATTTTAATAATTATTATTTCGATCTTTCATCAGAAACTAGTTTCCAGTTAGATTCAACATTAGTTTCTGATGAAATCATATTTAAGAACAAAACAGTCCAGGATTATATACTATCATCCGGAAATTTAGTTTTACCTATTGATGATATAAGTTCCCAATTTGATAGTAGTGATAATGTATCTAAAAAATATTTCTCTTTAAATAGTAATAATTATCCATTATTTAAGAGAATTTTTAATGGAAGTAATACTTCTATTGTAGACATTGAAGCAGATACAATAGAAATTGAAAACCACTTCTTTGTTACTGGAGAAAAAATATCATATTCAAACGGAACAAGTTCAAGTATCAATTCTATTGGAATTGATACTACTTATTTTGGGGTGGGAATAGGAACAACTAATAAATTACCGAATGAAGTATATGCAGTAAAAATAAGTGACAATAAGATAAAACTTTCAAAAAGTGCTGAGGATGCGTTAAATTCAAGTCCAGTAACTTTAAATTTAGTTAATGTTGGTATAGGAACAACTCATTATTTTTCGTGCTTTGATCAAAATTCTAGGGTAATAATTTCAATAGACGGAATTATTCAATCTCCAATTTCGTTAACTAAAACTAAGACTTCATTATCTAGCACAGTCTCAATATCAACCAATTTAGTTTATGTTACCGGAATTTCATCATTCTTTAATGGAGACTTAATAAAAATTGATAATGAAATTATGGAAATTAATTCTGTCGGTATTGGGTCTACAAATTTAATTAATGTAAATAGATCTTTATTAGGAACACAACCAGAATCACATTCTCCAGGTACAATAGTTTCTAAAGTTACAGGTAACTACAATATAGTCGAAAATGATATTAATTTTGCTTCTCCACCTTTAACATTGTCAGATCCTTTAGATTCCTCAATATCGCAAAAGTCCAAGTTTCATGGAAGGTGTTTTATAAAATCTGGGTATCCGGACCAGAATAAGAATACATATAGCAATAATTATATTTTTGATGATGTATCAGATTCCTTTACGGGAATTTCTAGTGGATTTGTTCTCAAGAATAATGAAACTAATGTATCTGGAATATCTACAAGTAATATAATTTTATTAGTTAACAATATTCCCCAAATTCCATCACCAAATACAAATGAAGTATCGTTACTGAATAATTATTATTTGACAGAAAGTTCTGGAGTAACAACAGTATTTTTTGTAGGTTCTAATAATATTCCAAATCAAAATGATATTAATACAACAAGTTTACCGATAACTGGAGTTATAGTATCTGTT
>JACCEC011538169.1_pt1 | contig 19649 bp, 17 predicted proteins | sample 7450121 | NCBI WGS metagenome assembly JACCEC01 (sample SAMN15323455, study PRJNA562643) | freshwater metagenome | isolation source: river surface water | place: USA:Blue River Watershed | collected 2017-08-18 | reverse complement strand
GTGTCGGGCCAAATACCCCGCCACTTCCGAAGCGGGCATATCTGCGGGAAAAAGCTCGTCGGTGGGGCGTACTTCTACCGTAAATTCAACCCCTATTTCCCGCAGTAATTGCTGACGGCGTGGAGAGTTGGAAGCAAGAATGAGGGGAGCAGATAAATTTATCATATCTTCTCTTTGTGCATCAGCGTAGCCACGCCTTTGGTTGTGATTTTGCCCGTGGTTGCGTCAAAAACCTCCCCCAATATCTCCCCCGTGTGTTTCTCAGGATTGAGGCTTTGTACAGTAAACTTCACTTTGTAGTCGGTATCGACAAACATAGGGCGTAAAAACTGGAACGTTTGTCCTACGTAAATCGAACCGTAACCAGGGAAACTGGTTCCAATGATTTTGGTGAAAACACTAGCGCCTAGCATCCCGTGGATAATCGGGCGTTTGAAGGGCGTTGTAGCAGCGTAATCGGGGTCTAGGTGCAAAGGGTTATCGTCGCCCGTAAGCTGAGCAAACGCAATGACTTCTTCTTGGGAAAAACGGAATTCGTACTCGTAAGTGTCGCCGACAGAAAGTTTCATAAGTATAAAAGATTAGATATTGAGTGTCATTGTCTAAAAAGTGTCGAGGGTAGAGCGGAAAATGTCGAATAAAGAGCACATTCGACACTCTGCATTCTAACCTCGACATTCATTCTTAGAGACTGCCTGTTTTTCCGCCATCTACTGGCAAATTAATACCATTGATAGACGCAGCAGCAGGACTGCACAGAAATGCCACCGCAGCAGCTACTTCTTCGGCTTCGGCAAAACGACCAATTGGAATTTCAGATTCTAACTGCGTGGCTATTTCTTCAACGGTCTTACCCGTAGCTTCAGCCCGCATTTTATTGACAGCCTCCAAACGACCCGTTTTAGTAAATCCTGGCAAAACATTGTTGACGGTAATACCAAATTTACCGATTTCGAGCGAAAGCGTTTTGGCCCAACTTGCCACCGCCCAACGAATCGTATTAGATACGCCCAACCCCACAATAGGTTGTTTCACGGAAGTTGAAATGATGTTGATAATTCGGCCAAATCCTGCTTTTTTCATGGCGGGAACAACGGCCTGTGCCAAAAGTTGGTTGTTGACGAGGTGCATTTCAAAAGTAGTCAAAAACTGCTCGGGGGCAGCATCAATGATGGAGCCTCCCGTCGGGCCACCTGTGTTGTTGACCAAAATATGTACTTCGGGAAATTCGGCTAAATAGGCGTCGATGGCGTTTTTTACTGAAGTGTTACTGACAAAATCGGCGACAAGGTATCGGTGGGTTTGTCCTTGACTTGTGTCAAGCGCGGAGAGTGTTTCTTGTAATGACGCTTCGTTTCGTGCCATGAGCGTGACATTGGCACCTAAAAGTGCAAGTTCAACAGCCGAAGCACGACCAATTCCCTGCGTACTTCCGCAGACAATGGCGGTTTTGTGGGTTAAGTCAAGATTCATTTGATTCTAAAAATAGTTAGCGCGTTTGGACGATAATAAAAACCGTTTTTTGAAGATTTACGTTTGTAGGATAAAACCATCGAAAATTATGCGCAGTTTCGCTCTTGTTCTGTTTTTTGTCGTGGGGCTATTTGGTAGTTGTACTGCTACACCAACCTCAATGGCCGCTCCCGTAGATCATTCGGCGTGGGACAAACTTCTCAAAAAACACGTAAATGACAAAGGATTTGTCAATTATACAGCGTTTAAAAAGGACTACGACGAGCTAAAAAAGTACTTGGATATGCTCAGTGCCAGTGCCCCTAACAATAAATGGACGAAGGAGGAGCAGTTGGCGTACTGGATTAATGCCTACAATGGCTTCACGGTTCAGCTTATCCTTGATCATTACTCTGGGATTTCTACCATTAAAGACATTGGTTCTAAGATTAAAATCCCATTTGTGAGTGATGCTTGGACGGTCAATTTTATCGTCATTGGCGGAAAAAAAATGAATCTGAACGACATTGAACACGGTATCATTCGTAAAAAATTTGACGAACCTCGTATTCACTTTGCGTTGGTGTGTGCGGCAAAATCGTGCCCGCCGCTTCGCAATGAGGCGTTTACAGCCGACCAACTCAATAAGCAACTTGACGAGCAAGGAAGAAATTTTATGAATGATAAGTCTAAGAATAACATCCGCAAAGACAAAGCGGAATTATCGAAGATTTTGATGTGGTACGGTGGCGATTTTACCAAAAAAATGCCGATAGTGGAGTGGGTAAATAAATATTCGACGGTAAAAATAGACAACAGTACGCCCGTTTCTTACATGGACTATGACTGGGAGTTGAATGGGAAGTAAGGTGTTTTGGGTTTAAGGTTTCGAGTGTGAAAATTGAATAAGCTTTGGTATTATAATAAAAATGTCGGGTTGTAAGTAACCCGACTAACGTTTACTGGCTTAAAACCAAGAAATGGCAAACCCCAAACTTGAAACCTCAAGCTCTAAGTTTACGCCTTCACGGCTTTGGGTTTCAAGTCGGTAAGGTCTGAAATTTTGACGGGTTGACCCGTTTGAATGCTTTTCCGAGCACCAATTCCGACCAAAATCGCCATGGCTCCGTCGCGGCTTCCCGCCGATTGACGATGAATATCGGGCGCATTCGGGTTGCGGAAAATCTTATCCCGCAAACGTGCGTCGCCGCCACCGTGTCCTTCGGCTTGAGGAATTTTGATGTATTCGACATCACCAAAGTTTTTCGACAACATCAATTCATCGTAGGGTTCTATTGTCATTTTACCCGACTCCTTAATCCAAGCCTCCAAACGGCCTTTTGTTCCATTGAAAGCAATGCGGTAGCCTTCGTAAGGTGAGTAAGTGGTCAGTGAATAACTTACGTTTACGCCGTTGGCATAATGTATGGTGGCCGCCATTTTATCAAAAATATTGATGTCTTCCTTGAAAACACAACCATCGCGTAAGTAGCCATCGTGTTTTTCGTTGTTGACGTACAAATCCACCAAGCGTTTATCTTTTGTTACGTCCCAGTAAAACTTACAGTCGTTTTTGTGGGTACAACTGCGGCAGTTATTACCCCTAAACGACCCATTTTTACCGTAATGCTCCAACGAACCTTGGGCAAAAACAGTCTCAGGTTCTGATTCCAACCACCAGTTGAGCAAATCGAAATGGTGACTGGCTTTGTGCACCCACAACGAACCGCTGTTTTCTTTGAGGCGGTGCCAACGGCGAAAGTAGTCTGCCCCGTGGCGAACGTCCAAGTACCAGTGAAAATCAACGGAGGTGACAGTCCCGATGGCTCCTTCGCGGAGGAGTTCGTAGATTTTTTGGCGGTGCGGTGAATAACGGTAGTTGAACGTAACCGTTACTTTTTTACCCGTACGTTTTTCGGCGTCCAAAATGGCCTGACACTTAGCTTCGTCGGTGGTCATGGGCTTTTCGGTAACGATGTCCGCACCCAGTTCCATTCCTCTCACAATAAACTTATCATGCGTGGCATCGACCGTTGTTACAATGAGAATATCTGGCTTGGTTTCGGCCATCATTTTCTCAAAGTCGATATAGAGTGGGCAAGTGACATTGAGCATTTTGCGGGCAGTTTCGGCGCGGCCAGGGTTGATGTCGCACAGGCCCACAAACTCGATGACGTCGCCAAATTCCTTCACGACAGGTATACCCCACATGCTCGTCCCACGGTGACCTGTTCCGACCATCGCTACTTTGCGTTTGGCACTAGGGGTTGCATTGGCAAATAAAGCCGGAGAAGCGAGCATTCCTGCCGTTGCTAACGAAGATTTCTGAATAAACTCGCGGCGATTAAACATTTCTTGAGGAGTGTTCATGTAAATAGGGTTTAAAAATCAAGATTAATCCATGTGAAAGACACATTCAATCGACGAACTCACGGGCGAGTTATCGGGGTTGGTGTCCATGATGTCGGCCATGTATGCCCACCATTTTTTGACGATAGGGTGATTGGGGAGGTCATCGGCGGTGTTGTTTTCGGTGCGTTTTTGAACCGCAAATAAAACCCCTGTGGCGCGGTCCAAATAAATCGAATAATCATAAACTCCCGTTTCAGTAAGCACTGCGGAGAGTTCAGGCCAGATTTCGTCGTGGCGTTTTTTATACTCAGCCTCAAAACCAGGCTTTAGTTTCATTAAAAAAGCAACTTTTTCCATGTATGTCTTGGGTAATGAATAAAAGATAACAAACCAAAAAGAATTTTTGGGTTCAACCCTCCTGTACTGTTATGCACAGAAAACTAGATGTACCTATAATTTGTCTAATGCCTGAGCCAAATCTTCAATGAGAAATTCTGCTTCTTCCAGCCCAATGTAAAAACGTATCAATCGGTGTTCTTGTTGAAGAGGGTCAAAGTCGTCGGGGTGTAACCCTGCACATTTGGGCAACACCAGCGATTCGTGCCCGCCCCAGCTTACGGCCAATAAAAAGTGCTTGAGGTCAAAGGTAAAGCGCTCGATTTGGGCGTATGTTTTGGCTTTAATGGCCACGGTGAGCAAGCCGCTTGCCCCCGTCATTTGCTTTTTAGCAAGCTCGTATTGAGGAAAATCGGGGTCAAGTGGAAAATATACTTTCTCGATTTTGGGGTGATTTTTGAAGAAAGACAGTACTTTTTGAGTGCTTTCTGCGCTTTGTTTGAGGCGAATGGGCAAAGTACGCAACCCTCGCAGTAACAACCACGCATTGAAAGGCGATACAAAAGCACCTGTATTGTGGGCTTCACGGTCAAAAATTTGTTTAATCATGGCTTTGCTGCCCGTAAGTACTCCAGCCACCGTATCTGAGTGCCCACCAATGTATTTAGTGGCCGATTGTAGGCAGAGGTCAATGCCGAGGCGGTGCGGTTTTTGGAAAATAGGGGTGCAATAACTATTGTCGATGATGGTAATAATGCCCCGCGATTTGGCCAACTTCGCTACGGCCTCAATATCTTGAAGCTCAAAGGTGAGGCTATTGGGAGATTCCAGGTAAATGACTTTGGTGTTGGGCTGAAGGGCTGCCTCAAAATGTTCAATACTTGTGCCATCGATGTAAGTAGTGCTTACGTTGTAGCGACTCAGTACGTTGTCAAAGAGTTTCCAAGCCCAGGTATAGGGTTTCTGAACACTAACGATGTGGTCGCCCGCTTGGACGTTGGACATGACGGCGCAGAAAATAGCCGAAGCTCCGCTGTTGAGTACAAGGGCATCTTCGGTTTCGTCGAGGGCTGCAAGTTTTTTACGGAGAATATCCACCGTAGGGTTCATGCCCCGTGTATAGAGATAGTCCGACATTTCGTCTTCAAAAGCACTGCGTAATGAGGCAAAGTCGTTGAAGGCAAAATTGCTGGTTTGGATAATCGGTGGACTAACGGCGTTGAAGTACTGCGCGCGGTCCTCGGCGAGTTCGTTAATGATTTGAGAGTAGTGCATGAGAGTAAAAAAACAAAACTCCGCGAAGATAACCGAATCTACTATATCTATGAGTGGGCGGCTCGGCGAATGATGCCACTTGCTAAGAAACAGCACCCAAGTAGGGTAAGAGTTAGGAGTAAATTACTCCATTACAACTGATTGCCTCTAATGTTAAAGGAGTAACCCTACCCAAAGCAAGGCGTTAGGTTTATTTTTGATGATTTCTTGCCCCCCCGTGGGTTTCGGCTTCTGAAAGCAGGGCAAATACAAACCAATTGGCGTATTTGTAGCCCCTGCTCCTTATGGTACTCGCTCGTTTGATATAACCTATTCTTCTGCGAGGGTTCGTGAAAGGTTAATCCGATAAATGCCGATGGAAGGAATGGCTGCGGCCAAAATTCCAATCAAAATAGCGCCGCCAAATAACCAAATTTCTTCGGGAAGAAGGCTAAAATCAGAGAAAGAATAGTGGTAATCCGACTCGGCAGCGCGGCTGAACAACCATAAACCTACGCGACTTAACAGCACGCCTGCTACGTATCCCGCCACGCCAAGCATGATTCCTTCGAGTAAAAGCATCACAAAAAGCTTGGTGCGGGTAGCGCCCATGGAAAGCATCAAGGCCATTTCGTATTTACGTTCTTTCAACGAGTTGTAAAGCGAAATAAATACACTCACGCCCGCAATCAAGATAATAATCAGGGCAATAGCGCGTAAGGTGTCTATACCCACACCGAGCATTGAAAACAAACGATTGATTTCAAATGCTACCGAAGCGGCCTGCATTTTGGTATTTTCGTTGATAAAACGGGGCAAAGCTACCATTCCCATTGGGTTACGGAATTTAATCAACAGGCTCGTAACTTCTTGACTTGGGTCGTCGGTTTGGGTAGAGTCGCCGCCCATAAGCAAATTGGTTACATTGGCGCCTTGGCCTGGCGTTTCGGCATGTTCGTGAATCGTCCAAACGCTGGAGAGGTCTGTCAAAATTAGTTGGTCAATCACTGAATTATTGGTTTCAAAAACCCCAACTACCTTGTATTTTTTGTCACCATGTACGTCGTCCATATTATCAAAGCCGTGGCCTCCTGCAAACACATCCCCTATTTTGAGACCAGTAATGCGTGCTACTTTTGCACCGATGGTTGCTTCCATCGCTTTTTCAAAAAGCCGTCCTTCCGACACAGTGGCTTCAAAATGTTTCGGGTATTTGGGGCTGGTTCCTACAATGCGAAACGAGAGATAATTGTCACCCATCGACAGCGGAATTGCGGTTTTGACCAGCGGATTGCGCATTATTTTTTGTGCTTCGTTGAGCGAAATATTCCCTGTTGGAGAATCAATATGGTAAATACTTGACAAAATAAGCTGCAACGGGCTGCCTTTAGCCCCTACAACCATATCGATACCCTTGATATTACGGCGAAATTGCTCGTCAAGTTGTTTGTTGAGAAGTAACAACAATGAAATAATACCAATTCCGAGGGTCATGAGTAAAGCACTCAGAAAACTATTGAGCTTTTTGTCTTTGAGATTGGCCCAGCTAATCTTGAAAAGGTTCATCGGTGTATAAACGGATAAGGAAAATGAGTTACCAAAGTTACGGATAGATGCGGTGATAGACGGTATTCGTTGATGATATTTTATTGAAGCTCGATGTTAGTTGATGTAAGTCAGTTAGTTAGCGTGATATTCATCATACTTAAAATTGAAATACAAAACTACCTTGAGCCATCAGTTCAAACCAATAAACACTTAGCACAATGAAAAAGATATTAGTCCCAACCGATTTTTCTGGTTTTGCCAATAACGCCCTCGAAGTGGCTGCTGACATAGCTTTGAAAACAAATTCCTCGATTATGTTACTTCACGCCAATGAAAAAATGGTGACAGCTACGCCGCTAGCCGAGTACTATTTGTACGACAAAGCCATTGAGGATGAGTACCTTGATATGGTGAATGAGAGTTTGAAAAAGACCCTCGCTGAAATAGCAGATAACGATAAGTTTGCACGGGTTAAAATAGAAACAGCCGTGATTGGCGGCCCGATGGTCAGCGTCATTGAAGAAGTAGTAAAAGACCATGCCATCGACCTAATTGTGATGGGAACACGCGGCACTTCGGGCATGGAAGAGTTTTTTGTGGGCTCAAACACAGAAAAAGTAATTCGCCGTGCTAAGTGCCCTGTATTAGCTGTGCCCAAAGCGGTAGCATCGTTCCACAAAATTGTGTTCCCCACAACTTTGAAGGAAGATCAAAAAGGTGCATTTAGTGCTTTAGCCGAGCTGCAAGACATTTTCCACGGAGAAATTACGTTGCTCTATCTCAATAACCCTAGTCATTTGAAAGATAATGCGGCAATTGAAGCGCGTAAAAATGAATTGTTGAAAGCAACAGGTTTGGGCAAAGCATCGCTTTATGTGTCGGACGTAGATGTCTTTAATGAAGAAGAAGCGATTTTGGATTTTGCCCACCAACAAAAAACCGATTTGATTGTGATGGCTACGCACCAACGTCGCGGGTTGGCGCATATGTTCATGGGAAGTATCACGGAGGATACTGTAAATCACTCTGATATTCCTGTGCTCAGCATTAGCATCAGATAGAAGATGGGTGCCAGTGGTTACTCCTAACCACTTACGAGGTTTCTCAAAACTGAGTGTCGCAAGGTTTTGAGAAACCTTTTTTTGGGATGTGAGCATCCCTCAGCACCGTAATTTTTTAAAAAGCCATTCTTTTTCTACTTCTTGCACTTCTAAAGGTTGAAGTGAACCCAATTTCACGTCTTCAATCGACCAACGAACTAATCGCAAGGTAGGAAACCCAACAGCTGCCGTCATGCGGCGTACTTGACGGTTTTTTCCTTCGTGAAGCGTAAGGGCAAGCCAGCTCGTCGGGATGCTTTGACGAAATCGTACGGGAGGATTACGTTCGGGTAATAGCGGTTCATTGACCAATTGCTGCACTTTAGCAGGCAAGGTCGCGTGTGGTTTTCCATCAATCGAAATCGTTACTCCCGTTTGAAGTTTGTGACAAGCTTCCTCCGAAATTTGCCCATCCACCTGCACAAAATAAGTACGCTGATGCTTAAACTTAGGATTGAGAAGGCGGTTGTTGAGGAAAGTGTCGTTGGTTAAAAGTAGCAACCCCTCGCTATCAGCATCAAGGCGGCCAACGGGGTAAATATCTTTCGGGAAGTCAAACGGTAAGTCGGCCAACGTGGGCTTGTCGCCTTCCTTTGAGAACTGTGACATCATTCCGTAGGGCTTATAAATCAGAAAATAACGGTATTTCATTTAAAAAATCGGCTATCGAACGAAAAGGGAATCCTTTCCATCACCTCAATTTCTTACATCCTTAAATGTGCATCATCTAAATATAAACGCCGTACTCGATGCGCCCTAGGGCAGTTTCTACTACGTTTAGACCCGTGATTGTGGCCAATAACTGAATTGAGGCTTCTCCATTCATGGTTCGCAAGGGGCGTCGTATTAAGTGCGTTCTGACAGGTTTAAAATTCGGGCCATTTCACGGTCATTGAGGTCATAGACATTGGCCAACGCATCGGTGTCGTTTTTAGTAAGACCTTCTCGCGTTTTTTCGATGAGTAAAAAAGGATCATCGAAAGTCAACAATAGAAAAGACGACTGTTGAGGTTGTGTAATCATGCCTTTGTTATTTGACACAAATATAACTGCAATTTGGCGCACTTTTTTCCTGAGAACCCTAAAGTGCTTTAAAGCTTCTCAATAATCATGGCCGAAGCGCCACCGCCGCCGTTACAAATAGCAGCTAGGCCGTATTTGCCTCCTTTTTGTGTGAGCACGTTTTGAAGCGTAACAACGATACGCGCTCCAGAGCAGCCAAGTGGGTGTCCCAACGATACGGCTCCGCCAAATACGTTGGTTTGCTTGTGTGAAACACCCATTTCTTTCATGAAGGCCATGGTCACGACCGAAAACGCTTCGTTTACTTCAAAATAATCAATATCGCTTACACTCAATCCTGCTTTTTTGAGGGCTTTAGGTGCAGCAACGGTAGGGGCAGTGGTAAACCATTCGGGTTCGTGCTCGGCATCTGCAAACGACACAATGCGTGCCAACGGAGTAATCCCGAGTTCTTTGACTTTGGCTTCACTCATCAAAATCGTTGCCGCTGCTCCGTCGTTGATGGTTGAAGCATTGGCCGCAGTTACAGTTCCGTCTTTCGTAAAAACAGCCCGAAGCGACGGGATTTTGTCAAACTTTACATTTTTATATTCTTCGTCTTGACCAAACGTAATTGGGTCACCTTTTTTCTGTGGAATTTGAACGGGCACGACTTCCTGCTGGAAATGCCCCTCGCTCCATGCAGCGGCACTTCGTTGGTAAGATGCAACGGCAAACGCATCTTGGTCTTCGCGACTGAAACCGTACTTGCTGGCGGTAGCATCGGCGCATACACCCATGGCCATGCCGCCATAGACATCGGTGAGGCCGTCTTTGGCAAGGCCGTCGATGAAGGTTCCGTTGCCGTAACCGTAGCCCCCAAAACGAGCTTTGTCGAGGTAAAACGGAATTTGAGACATATTTTCCATTCCTCCAGCAACCACCACATCAGCGTCGCCGAGTAGGACGTCTTGAGCCGCCATCATCATGGCTTTCATACCCGAAGCACATACTTTATTGACGGTGGTACAAGTAGCGTTTTTGCTAAGCCCTGCAAAAATAGCTGCTTGGCGAGCGGGCGCTTGTCCGAGGTTGGCCGAAACGACATTGCCCATGTATACTGCTTGAACTAGGCTGGGGTCTATGTTGGCTTTGGTAAGTGCCCCACCAATGGCTGCTGCTCCTAATTGCGTAGCCGAAACCGTTGACAAAGAGCCTCCAAAACTTCCGAGGGGAGTGCGGGCCGTGGATACTATATAAACCGATTGCATGTTGATGATGAAAATAAATTGGTTTAAGAAATAAAGAACCAAAGGTAAAGGTTTTTCGGTTTGCTCGGTAAGTCGTGGTGGGATTGTTGGTTGTTGCTTTTGTATTGCAAGAAAAAGGTAATTTTGGCGGAATTTAATTTTGGTAAAATGCTTTTCCGTCGATTATATAAATTCCACGAACAGGTCAAGTCAAATTGGATTTGGCTTACGCTTACTTCTTATATCACTACAGCGCTTCTAACAATAGGGCTGCATAATTGGCAACCAGGCCAAAAAGGAATGCTACTAGACGGGTACTTGACGGCATTGGCGGGGATTTTGACTACCATTGTGGTGACGACTTTCTCGTTTGTATTTGTGGCTTTGCAGTTGGCTTCCGTACAATTTTCGCCCCGCATTATCCGCTCCTTTTTTGAATACGACCACTTTAGCCGTTTTTTCTTGTGGTCGTTTTTAGCCTGCGTAGGGTACTTGATGGGGCTTCAGTATTTCGGCTGGTCGGAGGCATCGTTGATTTATCCAAAATTTGGCATCGTCGGTAGTTTTTACCTGATTTTGATGGTATTCCCTTTGTTTATTCACCACATTGTTGGCAATATCAATGCTTCTAGCATTACCCAAAATATTGCTCGTCGCACCATTGAAGAAATCGACGAATTGTATGAATCGTTACCTTTTTTCAAAGCAGAAACGGGAAAATTACAACTCCTAGCCCCCGAAAGCGGTTATTTGGATTCCATTCGTTATGAAGCACTAGAGGCGCTGTTTCCATTGGAAAAAGACGTTAAAATGACAGTTCGGCCACACATTGGTAGTTTTGTGATAAAAGGAGGGTTACTTGCCGAAATTGATTGCCCGCCTGCGCTGCGCGATTTCTATGCACAGCTGACAAAGCCAATTCAAGCCTGTTTTGTCATTGATAAATTTCGGAGCTATAAGCAGGACATTCCGTTTGGGATTCGTCAATTGGTGGACATTGCCATCAAAGCCATTTCACCTGCGGTCAATGATCCAACGACGGCGCTCAACTGCATTGATTACCTTGGGACGATTATCCAACGGGCAGCCCAAAGCGAAGCGAATTCGCGTGAAGCCAAGTTATTGTCCCAAAAAAACATTCACATACGAGAGTTTAGTTTTGAGCAATTGGTGGATTTGGCGTTTGACCAAATCTATTTTTGGGGAAAGGAAGATTACATCGTAGTACGGCATTTACTGAAAACTATTACGAATTTGCTGCCTTTTATGCCTTCCCAGGACAAGTTAAAAGTGCTGATTCGACAGGTGGAAGACTTTGAATTACAATATCTTCACGATGAAGACCAAAAAGGGAGATTAACCTCCACTTTCCCCCGAAAAGAACATCGTAATAGCCTCCGAGACCATTTGTTCGAATTTTACGAAGGAGTATTGGAAGTCATTGGGGAAAAAGCACCTGATGCAGGGGTATTTTCTGGGAGGGAAGAACAGTTCCGTAGTTCATTAAAAGCATTAGCAAAATGCTATGAATGAGAGTAGCGAGTGCAAACGGGGTCGCCCGAGCGATGCAGAACGTCGAATAAAAACCCATTCGACATTCTGCATTCAAAATTCGGCATTCGGGTTGTGCCCTCCACACATTTATTGGCTCCAACTCGTAGGGATGCGGTCCCAGCGGTGGCCTTTGAGCGTATCGAGAAGTTCAGCAGTCAGCCCTTGGCCGTCCGAAGAGGCAATATTGGCCTCCACGTTTCTGATTTTTCGCATTCCAGGAATGGTCGTTGCTACGTCTGAGTTGCTGAGAATAAATCGCAACGCCATTTCTGGCATATTCATACCATTAGGAATCAACGGGCGAAGTGCGTCGGCGTGTTCTACGCTCGAAATCAAGTTTTCGGGTACAAAATACGTACTACGCCAGTCGTTGGTAGGGAAAGTCGTTTCTTTGGTAAACGTACCCGTCAGCGTTCCTTCGTCAAAAGGTACCCGCGCAATCACGGCCACGTCCAGCTCACGGCAGAGCGGGAAAAGGTTATCTTCAGGTGCTTGGTCAAAAATGTTGTAAATGACCTGAACGGCCGAAATCAAGCCTGTACGAAGTGTATTCAAGACATTGTCGGGTTCCCAGCGATTGACGCTGATGCCCCAATGCCGTACTTTGCCTTCACGGGTGAGCTGTTCAATCGCCTTTTGCCATTCTTCCTGCTGTGCCCACTGGTCTTCCCATACGTGAAACTGCTGCAAATCAATGGTTTCGACGCCGAGGTTTTTGAGGCTTTTTTCGGTGTATTCTACAATGTGCGAAGCAGGAAAACACGCTTCTAAAGTGTATTTGGGTTTCGACGGCCATTTGAAATTTTTGGGAGGAATTTTGGTAGCCACGTACAGTCGCCTGTCGGCGTGGCGTTTTACGAGTTGGCCGAGCACCTGTTCGCTTTGCCCAGCGCCATAGCCCCAAGCCGTGTCAAAAAAGTTGCAGCCCAATTCCACTGAGCGGTCGAGGGCGGTGGTGTATTCGTTTTCTTCGGAGCCAGTCCAGCCTGCCAAGCCCCACATTCCGTAGCCGATTTCGCTTACTTGCCAATCGGTTCTTCCAAATCTTCGGTAGTGCATTTGTGTTGGTACGATTTTTTCAGCTAAAAGTAGTGTATATTGTCGTGTTACTTTCCAACAGTCATGCTGTTTTCAAAATTTCTCAAAATAGGGTTGTATGTTGTTGCAGGGCTTTTCATACTTGCAGGTGGCGCATTGACGTGGGCCTACCAGTACCGCGACGATGTATTTCAGTATTTGCTCAAAGAAGCCAATGCCCATATTCGTGGAACGGTGACGGCGCGTAAGCTTGATTTTACTCCTTTTGCAGGCGGTTTTGGCTTATCATTTACGCTGTTTGATATTCATCTGCGTGACAGTGCTTACGTGGGTCATCATAAAGAATTGCTAACACTGGAACGACTGACGGTGCAAATTGATTTGTGTCAACTCCTTCGGAAAGAACTACAAATCAACTCAGTAACGGTTGAAGAAGGTAAACTGTCGATTTTTGTAGATAAAAATGGCTATAGCAATTTGCAGGCAGTTGCACCCAAAGATTCTTCATCGATTCAAGATACAACTACCAACGAGGACGGTTCGTTGGGCAAAAAGTTACTTAAAAGTTTACGTTTGGTCAAAGTGAAGGAAATGGAGGTAAACTTGCAAGATTCGTTGAAAGGCAAAAACATTCATTTTTGTTTGGAAAAAGTGGCTCACGACCTTGGGAAAACTGATACGTGCTTGTGGGTACACCTGCGTGGGAAAACGTATTTTAATCAGTTGACATTTAACGTAAACAGAGGGGCTTTTCTGGAAAATAAAGAGACCGAGCTAGACTTGCACCTTTCGTATGATTTACGTCGACACATTGTCATTAGCCCATCGGAAGTGCAAGTAGCAGACGATAAGTTTCGGTTGCGGGGCAGTTTTGATTTTGAACATGAGGGACGGGTACAGCTTTATGTGGAAACCGATACCATCGCGGCTCCGCGAGCTTTGTCTATTTTGCCTCGGCGATTGGCCAAACGAATTGCAAAGCACCGAGTTTTGCCCGTTGTGAAAGCCGAAGTAAGCATCGACGGGCCATTAAAAGGGGGGAAAACGCCCCATATCGAAGTAGAGGTGCAAACCAAAACGTTTGTGTATAAAAGCGCGATTGGACCGCTTACGCAGACGCTTGGACGAGCTCATTTTACCAACCGAGCAGATACGTCACTGCCTGCCAGTGATAAAAACTCACGATTGGTAGCTCCTCAAGTGAGTGGGCTATTGTACGGCGTCATTCCCATGAATTTATCGTTTACTATTTCCGATTTCGACGAACCGTTTTTGCACATGGAAGGCAATACCAAAGCAAACTTTGCCCGTTGTAAAGTGCTTTTTGACCCTAATCAAGTGCAACCTAAAGGGGGGAATATGTTGGTCAATTTTTGTTATAAGGGAAAAATTGACCCCATTTTTGATGCTAAAAATAACCGACTTAACGGAACGCTTGATGGAAATGCTAAACTGGAACGGGTCGCTTTTATATATACTCCCCAACGAATAGGCATTCACCGAGTAGATGGTTTTGTGCGCTTTGCGGGCGACAATGCCAATTTGACGTACTTGCACATTTATCATCAAAAAAATCAAGTACGTGTCAGTGGCAATGTGTCGGGGCTGACTCCTTATGCCTTCGGGACAACGGCGTCTGTCAAAGGAAATGTGGCCATTTTTGCGCCAGATTTGGGCCTTGATTGGATACGAAATTATCGTTCGATACCCCAAAAAACAACAAAAAAACAGTTGTCGGATATGACAGCTAAGTTTATTCAAAATTTAGATTTAAAGGTACAGCTCGCCGCAAGAAGGATACATTACAGGAAATTTGTGGCGCAGCAAGTGAGTGGCAAGGTACGTTTGACTCCCCAATCAATTCGCTGTGAAGATGTGAAAATGCAAGCTTTTGGAGGTGATTTTCAGGTGACGGGTGGTATTGAGCAGTTTGATTTACCTACTCATAGGATGTATGCCAAAGGAAATGTACGAAATGCGGATGTACAAAAAGTATTTTATGCATTTGAAAATTTTGGGCAACAAACCGTTTCCGATCAAAATTTAAGTGGAAACCTAAGTACGGCATTCACGTATTCGAGTAAATTGAATAAAAATTTCGGGTTGATTCCTCAGAGTATGAGCGGTGAATTGAACTTTGAGTTGCTCAATGGACAGCTTAATCGGTTTGGACCATTGTTAAGGATTCAGAAATTACTTTTTAAGCGCCGAAATTTTCAGCAAATCCGATTTGATACATTAAAAAATCAATTCACGCTTCAAGGACAGGAGATTTCGATGGGACAAATGAAAGTGGCATCTACAGTGCTTACTTTTTATGTGGGAGGGACGTACAGTTTTAGAGACAAAACTGATTTATTGGTGCAGATTCCACTAACAAACCTTAAGCGAAATCGCACCGAGGCGGAAGTAGAATCGCTGGATGGCAATAATCTACTCATTCGGGCGGTCGATGAACAAGGCAGTATTCGCCTAAAATATGACATGGACTGGAATCGAAAATCGCAAAAATGAAAGTTTGTGTTAACAATTTCTTAATATTAAAAAAAGCAATCAACGGTTGATTTTTTGTTAATCGACTACTTCGGTGAGTTACTATGGTAAAAAAAATGATTTTGTTTGATTATTACATATTTGATTATTAGGTACTTGATTATTTTTTGGCGTTAAATACTACCGATGATTATACGCTATTTGATTCTTCACAAAAGAAGAGGTATCCCTATAAAATATAACATAAAATTAATGATTTGGTAACAAACTTAATAATGTAGCAACATTTAGGAAATAGTAATTTTGCAGCGAAAATTAACTCACGACGCCAATACAATTCTGACATCTCACAATGAAACATTCCTAGGAGGCGCGGCTTTCTTAGTACGGATGGTTGTGCTTTGCCCAAGGCGCTTATTCTCAGGTAGAAAAAATGAAAGAGAGTAATGTAAACCCGATTTTGCCTCAAATGTTAGCAACTCGTCTCAACACAGTTTTCAAATTAGGGATGCTTATGGTGATTTGGCACTTGATTCAAAAAAAGAGTTTCGTTTTCGAGTAGGACAAAGTAAAGTAACGTACGGGTTTGAAAACATGCAATCATCCCAAAATCGCTTATCGTTCGACCGAGTTGATGCTTTGAACAGTTCCGTAGCTAACGAACACGACTTAGTAGTTATGTTTTATTGGGCTAGTGTCGCAGTTCGTGAACGTTTTGCTTACTTGGTGAAATCGGGCTTAAAAGGAAGTGGCAACTACGGTATTTTTGGTTTGGGTGTATATAATGGTCAGACGGTGAACAGAGCAGAACTTAAGGTGGTATAGTTAATGCCTTTTGCCAAATACCAGTATTATCATGGGGGTAAGAAGCAAGAAATAGATGCTCGGCGCTATGTGGTAAACGATACAGAATTGGGTGGAGAGTGACAATGGAGAGATTATTTTGAGTTAACGGCACTTTATACAATTTCAGACCGTATCTTTGAAGATAGTAAACTTCCTCAAAATCAACAAAAAGGGCGCTTGTTGAGGCTCCAAGCTCAAGTTAACGTTTGAGCATGAAGTAACAATAATAATCTCTTAACATTCTATCCATTTGATTGTGGTACTTTTGTCGCATTAATCTTTATTTTATAAAAATCATGTTTGGCTTAGAAACTGACATCTTTATTCTCCTCTTTATTTGTATTTTATGTGCTTGTGCTTTTGAGTTTGTGAATGGTTTTCACGATACAGCCAACGCCGTAGCTACTGTTATTTATACCAATTCACTTAAGCCTACAACGGCGGTGGTATGGTCAGGTTTTTGTAACTTTTTGGGGGTAATCTTAGGAGGGATTGCCGTGGCGATGGGTATCGTCAACTTGTTGCCCGTCGAACTGTTGATAGATCAAAACATTTATCATAGTATCGCCATGGTGCTTGCCCTATTGTTAAGTGCTATTATTTGGAATTTTGGTACTTGGTATTTTGGGTTGCCTGCCTCAAGTTCGCATACTTTGATTGGCTCAATTTTAGGCGTTGGTTTGGCATTTTCGATAATGCCCGAAGCGGCTGATGGAGCAGGGGTAAACTGGAGCAAGGCGACAGAAATTTTTGGTTCGTTGCTGCTTTCTCCTTTGGTAGGTTTTAGCTTGGCCGTAACATTGATGTTTGTCTTGCGTCGTGCATTGAGCAAAGAAGCACGCGAGCAAGTATTTAGTGAACCCAAGAAAACCCAAGAACCTCCTGCTTGGATTCGTGCGATTTTGATTTTGACATGTACAGGGGTAAGTTTTTTTCACGGAAACAACGATGGACAAAAAGGCGTTGGGCTGGTCATGTTGATTTTGATTGGTATCGTACCTGCTTATTTTGCCTTGAACGACCAGATTGACCCCCGCATGGTAAAAAACAATTTGACAGCTATCGAACAAACCGTTAGCAAAATAGATACAACCTTGCTTGGAATTGAAGATAAAAAACGTTTGGCCAAAATCAATGGTAGCTCAGCGGATTTGATGAAGGTAATCGCGGCTGCTGATTCAACAGGCCAAATCAAGCCCGACGAACGCTTGGAGGCTCGCCGTGATATTTTGGTGATTAACAGTAGCTTGAAAAAGTTGATGGATAGTGAGTCGGTGAGTTTGAGCGACCAAGATAAAAAGACCATCAAAGAAAATATGGATGAGAAAAAAGGCCTTCGTCGCTTGACCGACTACGCACCTTTCTGGGTAGTATTGATGATTTCGTTGTCGTTGGGTTTAGGAACGATGGTGGGGTGGAAGCGTATTGTGGTGACAGTAGGTGAAAAAATCGGTAAGTCGCACTTGACGTATGCGCAAGGGGCATCGGCGGAGTTGGTAGCAAGTATGGGTATCGGGATTGCTTCGGGTTTTGGTTTGCCTGTGAGTACGACGCACATGCTTTCGTCAGGGATTGCGGGTACAATGGTGGCCAGCAAAGGGATCAAAAACCTCCAAGCCAAAACGGTACGTAATATCCTGATGGCATGGGTACTTACCTTGCCTGTTTCGATTTTCTTGTCGTTTACATTGTATATCTTCTTCCGCTGGATTTTTTAAGATAATTCCCAAAGAGAAACCGACGCTGGCAGTATTTTAGACTGCCAGCGTTTTTTTATGTTATTGTCCCAAATGCAACATTTCAGCAAGTTTTAGCGTTAAAGTTTAGCAGAAAAAAACGATTTCGTTAAATTAGCCGCTTACGTCTTGTCCCCAATCGCTTATGCAAAAGCATACCTTCATATCTAGTCTGGCCTTTGTGGGTTGTTTAACCTTATTTTCGGCTTGTAACTCTACTCAATCAATTTTTAAAGAGGGTATTTCTAAATTTGATAAAGGTGAGTACGAGTTGGCCATCAAAGACCTCCGCACCGTTGCAAATGCAAACTACGAACCCTCGCGTACCAACTACTTATTGGCCGAGTCGTACCGTTTGTCCAATCGGTTTGAGTTGGCGGCACCGTACTACAAAAAGGCGTTGGAAGCTGGAAATAATGAAATTGAAATTCCCTTTCACTATGCTTACATGCTCAAAGCTTCGGGAGATTACGCTGAGGCTGCTAAGCAGTTAGAAAAATACTTGGCCAGTAATCCTACCAACAAAGTAAACGTAGAAAAGGCCAATCGTGAGTTGTACACGCTTCGTTCGATTGACGTTTTGAAAGATAAAAAGACGTTTTATCGGGTACAAAACCTCGAAAAACTGAATACTCCTGGCGGCGAATATGGTCCTTTTGTAAAAGATGGTAACTTGATTTTTGCTTCGACCCGCAAAAATACCACTTACAAAGCAACTGGTATGCCGATGCTGGGGATGTACAAAGTAAAACTCGCTGACGAATATGCCGAAACCGCAGGCGAACCCGAACTTTTTAGCACTGCTTCTTTCTTGGAAGGGGTAAACGAAGCGGATGTTACGTTTACTAAAGATGGCAAAACCGTGGTATTTTCGAGAGCCAATACGGGAGGTAAAAAAGGAACGGCAGATTGTGATTTGTACTTGAGTCGTTTGGTGAATGGAAAGTGGGCCGAGCCGCGCATGATTCCTGTAAGTGACTCGGCTTCTTGGGATGCTAACCCTGCTTTCTCACGCGATGGGCGGACATTGTATTTTTGCTCAAACCGACCAGGTGGGGTAGGAGGAATTGATATTTATCGGGCTAATATGGACGCTTCGGGGCGTTTTAGTAAGCCTGTCAATATGGGGAAAGACATCAATACGCCAGGCGATGAAATGTTTCCGTACGTGGGTCCTGATTCAAAATTATATTTCTCTTCAGATGGTCACCCAGGCTTAGGAAAATTGGATGTGTTTGTAGCTACTCGTTCACAAGGGGTAATTACAGTAGAAAACGTGGGGCCTCCCATCAATACCCGCTTCGATGACTTCGGGATGGTTTATGTAGATGATGAAATGCGCTACGGCTTTTTTGCCTCTAACCGTACGGGAGGGAAAGGTGATGATGATATTTATCTTTTTGAGGATGAGAGTGTTGGGTTAGATTCGACACAGTTGGCAGAACTCGAAAAATTGCCGATTGACGACCCTCGCCGCCGTACTATTGGAAAGCCAGAGCCCCCTAAAATCGTCAACTACTTCTTGGCAGGTACAGTGGCTACCAACGAGACCCCCGCTGCAATGCTTGATTCGGCCATTGTAAAAATGTACGAAGTGAGCTCTGATAGCTTAGTGGGTGAAGGAGTCTCGCGTGGAGGAGGAATATTTGGAACGTTCCCGCTAGAAGAAGGGAAAGATTACACCCTTT
>JACCEC013253647.1_pt1 | contig 19660 bp, 18 predicted proteins | sample 7450121 | NCBI WGS metagenome assembly JACCEC01 (sample SAMN15323455, study PRJNA562643) | freshwater metagenome | isolation source: river surface water | place: USA:Blue River Watershed | collected 2017-08-18 | reverse complement strand
TTTTTCGAAATAAAATCATGAATGCGATAATATAAATATATTTCATTTGAGCTTAAAGAACTTTTACAAATATAATTTGTCTCTTTGTGTGTTGAAGCATATGATCCAAGATTGCGATCATGTGTAATTAAACATCCATTCTTATTTATAAATGATTGATTACGATATTTTGTAAAATCATGATCTACTTCGATAAGTTGAAGTAAATCACCGCATAATTTGAAACGCGTAAAGAAGAGGATAATTTTGAATAAATCGGGAATTTTATATAAATGCTTACAAAAGTAAAGTCGAATATAATGAATATACATCGGATCACGAAATAGATCCGAAATATCAATATTTCCATATTTGTGATCCATATATACCTTCTTCATATATGAGATTATATTTTCTCGAATATGTCCACGCTTTAATTCACGTAAAATCGCATCTTTATCCTTTTGATAGGGTATATTTAGAAAATGTGTACAAATTAGACTCTTTATTTCTTTACCGTATGTTTTATTGAAATAATCTAAATGATGTAATAAAATACTCGTCATTGATGATAAGAATGTGTAGTAAAAGGTATAATGGTGTGTCATATAATTTTTGAGTATATTTTTGAATTCTGCCTGGATATTATTATTTGAAGAGTAAATATTTAATAATTTCTCTTTAATGATATCTTCAATGGTTCGCGTGGATGATATATATTCAATAAAAATACTTAATGTTTGAACACTATTCGATCTCCTACTTAGTAGTCCGGTTGTAAAGTGTCCATTTATCTCAAATAGATTTTTTGCGATACCTACACATTCAATATAAATGGAATCAAAGTAGTTATCTTGAAATATTTCTTTACAAATTTGACTATAATACATCTCTCTTTCATAAACACTATTTACTTTACTACTTTTTGAATAAGGATCCATATACACACCTACCGATTTAACAATATATAAATCAAGTACTTTCATTATCTCATCGAGTTTATCTTTGGGTAAATAAAAGAAAGAGATTGCGGATGCTTCGTTGATGATATAAAAATGTTTCATCGCAATCACGCGTTTTAAAAGTTTGTAAAACGCATATCCAACTTCATCTTTACTCGAACATATTTGATACTCATTTTTGAGTATTTTTGGAAGAAGAAGATCATCACGGATCTTTTTGAAAAATTGTGTTTCACTATATACTTGAATCTTCAATCCTTCGATATATTTTCGGAAATATTCCATTGACTCTTTGGATAGAAAAGTTCGTGTTCCATGCGAAAAATCATGAATAAAATCCGTATATAAATACGATTCAAAATAAGGGTTTTTATTGAATTTGCGTTTTAATTCCTCATTTATGCGTATCTTCTCTCCTCCATTATACTTTTTATGTTTCTTCTTATTCTTATTTTCTAACTCTTCATCGATATATTCAAATATAAAGTTATAATCATTTGTATGAAGTGAAATGAAGTATGGGTTCTTTATTAAGATATACTTCTGCGCATACATCATATCGATTCTCTTTTGAATCACTATGTGATCACTCTTGTCCAAAAATATATATTCTAAAAAGGAGAAACCAAGAATCGGTTCAAATAAATGATACTCTTCATTGTAAAAAAGTATAGGTTCAATAAAAAGATTAACAATCGCATATATTGATTTTTTACCATACTTCTCATCAAATATACTCTTCAATTCATTTAGTAATGAAAGCCGATGGTATTCATTTTGATTATTCTTGATAAGCAAATCGAGAATATATAATGTTTGTATACTCTCGTACGATTGAAATTTCGTTTTCATCTTTATCAATCTCGACACTTCGTGCGGATTGATCTCATTCGGAACGAATGACGTCTTCTATCATTATAATGATAAAATCTTCTTTATCATTATCTTTGAAAAACAAAAATATATCAATTTAGTATGGAACAAATCCGTGATCTTTGATATGTGGTTTCAATATTTTGGATAAGAGAACACTCTCTAAAACGCTCTTTTGTTCATCATTTAACTCCAAAAGAGCCATCATACTTGTAAGATAAAATCTCTTCTTCTCATCATAATCCACACAATCCTCAATTGTGGGAAGAATCCGATTCTTCTCCATTTCGATCTCTTTGTATTTCGTATAATCTTTATAAAAAATAGATCTATATCCAGATCCCAAACCATTCATCTTATACTTGTAGGCTGACGACTCCCTGCTCATGTCTGAATCATAAATGATAATCGAATCGCATAATGTACGATCTCTCTTATCGCGCTCTTCCGATTCACAATATAAAGGCAATTCGTATAAACCATCTTCGATACCACCCATATAGACGTGTCGACGTTCATAGAAAATCCGCTTTCGTTCTTCCATATCATGAATCAAATTTCCATCATCATCTGTATAGAGAGATTGTAAATAAATATCATACATGTTTAACCTATCTCGCATTGTCGTATACTCAAATACATTGCGCAATTCAATAAATGCGGGAAAGAGGATCTCAAAAAGATCAATCGGTTCTTTGAAACGCACCTCATACTTAACTCCCAATATCGGATCTTCAATCATTCTCTTTATGTTTTATCTTTGTATAATCTACTCTTTATATTACTTTTTCAATAAATCGCGGCATGTGCGAGGCGATCCCACGGATTTCGCATAAACGGGAAGGTTGAATTCATTATACATCCGCTTTTCGATACAATTCGTACACACCGCACCGTGCTTTTCACTTATTTCATACGGATAATTGGAGCAATCAAATTGTAATTCACAACTGGGGCATTTGTAGTAATTGCCTTGATAAGTATCCGGATTGGCAAGACCGATAAAAGATGGGCGTTTACCACTTGTGCCACCAAATGTACCGAATTGACGTGGTGAGCGGATATTTACGGCAGAAGAGGTGGTATTATCGCCAAATTGAACAAGTGCGTTCTCTTCAAAATAGAGTTGTGATGCGGCAGGATTTTCGAAACCCTCCTGATTTGCGGCAAATGTCTCTTTTTGATGGCGAAGATAGCGTTGTCCAAATTCCAATAAGATCACAATCAGAAGAAGGATCAATATGACATAGAGATAATTCATTCTTTATAATATTCTATATTATAAATATATAATTTATTATTGATAATGTGTAAAAAATAGACTCTTATGATTCTTCAAGTTCACGTAATTTCTGCTTTCTTACTTCTTCATTCTGTTTCATAATCATATTATATGTTTTTTTACTTTTACATATTTCTATATTCTTCATATGTTTTATCAAATTATATTTTGTTGTAAATGTTGTTTTACATGAATTACATATAAAATTTGGTTCTTTTGTTTCAGACTTATTTTTGTAAAAATTAGAATTATTCTTATATATCATCTCTGGATTCCGGAAATCTTCAAAAATATGATTTATATGATTATGATAATTCGAAATAATAAATAATATATCATTCTTTGATAACTTCGTTTTATCAAAATAGAAGATATATTTTTTTGAAAATGAATGGTTCTTTGCTTCTTCAAAATCATTGAATAAAGAGTACGGTTTACATTTATTCATCTTATTTACATGTTTTGATATATCATTCTTATAATTAGATATAAAATCCAAACAAAAATGGCATAAATAGTACATATTTTTATTGATCATTCTCAAAAATAAATATAAAAATATAAAATTATACTTTTATTCTATAAAAAGTTTTTTATATCAAATATTATTTTTCATTTTTAGTTGGAAAGCGGATCAAGATAAACATCAAAACATACCATATCATCCTCTTTATGTCTCTTATGGCAATTGAGATCTCCACTTGAACTCATCAAGTTGGATTCCGGATCACACACCCAATATGGATCGAAATTCCCGCTATTACATGGCGTGCCTTCCACCATTTCCGGCATCGGCTTGATGCGAGCCTGTGCTAACATATTATCGATGGAGAGCTTTCCGCGCTTCTCATTGATCCCATTTGTGGGGATCCACTCAATGCGCTGATCATCATTACGGCTCTTCACATTGCGCTTCCAAATACCATCATAGAGGAAATCGGGTTTCTCAATATTTGCGTTTCCAACGATTTCCATATCTGAATCGACGGATGCGTTAATCTTCGGATTCATGAAGTATTTATTGATATAGTACGCATAGGAAGTTTGGGATAGTGGAATATCGGAAGGAACTTGAAAGTTGTTCTGTTGATATCCACGTTCACTATGGACTTTGAGTGGTATACCGCGATTTACCATCTTCTGTTCGTCGCGCGTTTCCAAACCGGTGATCTCCGATTTGAAATTCTCGGTCTTTGCCGAAGGTGAAGTGATCACACCGTCGATCAAACGGCTCAAAATGCCATTGATGGCAAGGATAATGATAAAGATGATAAAGAGTATAATAAAGAATGCGGTTATCGCTTGTTCCACCATTTCTTTTCGATTTAAGATCAATACTATACTTTATAAAGAATATTTTTATTCAATAATAAAATCAAAATCTATTTTTGATTGAATATAGAGAGATTTCGACATATATAAATGTAAGTGCGTTTATTTTTTGTAAAAAATATAGGAATAGAAAGTAAGGATCGAAGTACATTTTTTTCAATCATCGATTGATTTTAGATTCTCTTTTGTTAGAGATTCTATAAAATGTGCTTCATCCATCTTATATCTTCGGATATGAGATGTGAATACGAGTGGTCTGGTATATATCAGATCGGCTTATTGTATAGATGGGTTTTCGAATCCAGTCTATGCGATGAGATGAGTAATCCTTCACGAAATAAGATTATTTCAAACAGCCACCCTATCGCTTCACTTAGCATCAGCAGAAAAGCAATGCTTGTGAATTAGCTACCGACAGCCATTTCAAATTTATAATCGAATATATGAAAATGTGTAGCTAGAGATTTGTGTGTGGCCGTTAAAATGGTCTTATCTATGGAAATCAGGTGATTTCAAGCAGCCATTCCCAATTATAACCCGCAGCTCTCTCTATCGAAACATATATATGTAAGATTCCACACAGCAATTTTCGATATATAATTACACATATTTATTTGGAATCTGATATATGTATGTTTAGGTATAAAAAAAGAAGATTATGTACATCACTATTTATCTCCATCTTTGTGGGAAGAGTGATGAATCTGAATTTTTTTGGATGATCCAATTGGATCATTTGAAAATGAAATATATTTTTTATATATTCAACACTCATTTTGCGTTTGATATAGAGGAAAAGATTCGAAGTATAGATATAAGAGATCGGAAAAAATGGAATATGAATCTGTAAATGAGGGTGTTTGTCGGAGTTCGCAATCCACGTTTTTCGATGCGATGATTAGTGAAGATAAAAATATGACGATTACGGAAAAGGGTGCTCCTACCTACATATCATCATTGGATGCGCTTGTAGATCTCTTTTACAAAGCAAAAAGGGATCTTCATGAGCCGCTCCTTTTGGAACTCTTTGAGAAGGCGTATGCGGAATCACCGCTACTCACGGCGAAGATGATCGCATATATTCGCGATATTCGCGGAGGAAAGGGTGAGCGAAAGTTGGGTCGCATTCTCTTGAATGAACTTGCCAAGAAGAATATGGTGCTCTTTGCGAAGAATCTGATCCACTATTTGGCGACATATGGACGATGGGACGATGGCGTTGAGTTTGAAGAGGCGAATGCGAAGAAGGAGTATGTCAAGTGTGTTGCGGCTCAATTGAAGGCAGATCTTGCGAAATTGAATGGAGAAGAAGAGGAAGAGAAGAAGGCGCACATAACGCTATGTGCGAAGTGGGTGCCATCAGAAGGAAAGAGTGTGGATAAGAAGACGGGTATTTATGGTGATATCGCCAAAGCGCTTCACATGAAGAAAGATGCTTTCCGGAAGACCTATTTGGCGCCTTTGCGCAAACATCTTGACTTAGTCGAGACGCATCTTGTTCAGAAGGAGTATGATGCGATTGATTATGAGAAAGTTCCATCGCGTTGTATGTTTATCCATGGTAAAGAGAAGAGTAAGCGGAAGAAGGAGCCAAATGCGTTTTATCGCAATGATGGAGAGCGTTTTTCATCCTACATCTCTTCGCTAACAAAAGGGACAGCAAAAGTGAACGCGCAAGATTTGTATCCCCATGAAATTATTCAAACATATCATAATGGATCCTCTTTCCAACCCGGTGAAGTGAATGAACTTACTGAGGCACAATGGAAGGTGATGGAAGAGAAGATGCGCAATGTGGGCAAATTGGGACGCACATTGGTGCTGAGTGATGTGTCGGGATCGATGAGTGGTATGCCGATGATGATATCGGTTGCCCTGGGTATTCTGATAAGTGGAAGTATTGATCATATGGCATATAAGGATCATATCATCACATTCCATGAATCTCCTGGTTTCTATAAGGTAGAGGGGGAGACACTGCGTGATAAGGTGAATTCGATATCGAAGGCTCCATGGGGAGGGACGACGAATTTTTATAAGGTCTTCCAAATCATTTTACATCGCGCCAAAGAACATAAGTTGACTGAACAGGATATGCCGGAGCGGATTGTGGTGATCAGTGATATGCAATTTGATGTGGCGGATTCTGCGAAAACAAATTTCCAAAAGATCGATGAGCTGTATCAGAAAGAGGGGTATCAACGTCCTCAAATCGTCTTTTGGAATGTGAATGGGCGTGTAAATGAGGTTCCAGTGAAAGCAAATACAGCAAATACAGCGCTCATTTCGGGATACTCCCCATCCATTCTCAAATCCGTTCTTTCAGGTGAGATTATGACACCCAAGGATATCATGTTAGAAGCACTGAATGACACACGATATGATCTGATTATTGAGTAATCATATGTTTTTGTTTTTTGTTTTTATTTTACTCTTTTATTAAAGAATATATTTTCCGAAATAAAAAGAATCATTTTATGAAAAGATAGAATTATTTTTTCATTTTTCATATATGCCAGAAGAGCGTAATCGCATCTCATGGATCAAAGAACAGATTCAAAATCAAGATTTTACCCAAAAAGTGGGTGCGATTACCCAATTTACCCTTGAATTATATCGACTTATGGTATCTTCACTCCTCATCCTCTTTGTCCCCCAATCATGCGATTCACATGTATGTTCGTATCGTGAAAATATGATCCCTTCATCGCCCTTTTATACCGTTGCTCTCACTTTCAACTTTATCACAATGGGTTCATTTATGATTATGTATTTGGTAGAGATTCAACGCGAATATAAGCTGATCAACTATTTAGAAGTGAATAAAGAGAAACCATGTGATAATGAATCCGTCGGGCGTGCGTTGGAAAGCCTTCAACCACATCGGGTGAAACGGATCTTATATTTGGATGCGTACTATTACCGATTTGCCATCGCGTCGATGTGTCTCTTCTTTATCAATACCATTTTGAGTGGATTTGTGATCTATGACTTCTATTTGGATAATCAGACGACGACCACATATATCACAAATATTCTATTTATGATCACGAAGCTGAGTGATGTATATTCAACCATTCATACAGAGAAGAATATATTCTACTCCGCATATTTGAAAGGAAAGGTTCAATATAATGATGTTGATCCAGAAAAGAGTGAAAGCATACGACATATTCAATGTGCGGCAAGCAAAGAAGAGATTATGGTGGAGATCCCAGATGCGAAAACACAATCGATCGAAGTATAATTAAATTAAATTAAATATATGTTATATGTTATATATGTTTTTTTTGAAAATAAAATGTATTTCAAAAAGAAATAAGATAAAAAAATAAGAAATAAAAAAGATCAATCTTTGATCTACTTGATCAGCTGAGCAAGTGTGCGGATGGTATTTCGCGTCTTCTCACTTTCCGTCAAACCATCCTCCACTTCATGATACGCCTTCATAATCACCTCATCATCGATTTCCGGTAAAATCGCCTCCGAATATACATACTTCATTCCATCCACCGCATCAATCCGGAACTTCTCCGGATAGTAATGAACACACCCTTTCATCGGATCATTCATAATAGGACGAAGCGCCTTCGGAAGGATCTCATTCATTTGAGGCGGAAGGATGAGCAAAAGCTGCTGGAATGGCGAATACGGCACATCCTTCGGGAAAGCAATATCATTCATATTCGTGATCTTACTCGTCAGAACACGCAAAATGTCGCTCGGAAAAGGTGATACACGATAACGATAATGCCAGCGCCACGAAGGGCACCCAACGAAGTAGTAGCGCATGGTGAAGATGAGGGATTCCAAATAATTGACACACATATCCTCTACCACGCGGTCAAACTCTTCGCGATTTTCATACGAAACACCCGCAAAGTAGCGATAATACTCCTCTTTCCACACTTCGGCGCTTTGCCGATAGTTGATCTTCTTAAACTCATCCTTATACTCCTCATAAAGGGGATTTCCCGGACTACAAATCTCCCAATGCTGATAACGCATTTCATCGATTTGATAAGGTGTTTTACCCGCCTCCTTCTCGCCATCATACCGAGCGTTGCGTCCGCCGCGAAGGAGCTTCTCTACATTCTTCTGTTGAAGTTCAAGAAGGCTCTGCTCTTGAAGCGCACACTGTTCAATGATTTCACAGAAGAAGGCATGATCAATCTTCGGCTCGGGTTGCTCGGCATCGGGATGATAATCGATCAAATAATCGTACTTTGGACGAAGTGTATTATAAATTGCGATCACACGATCCAGGCCACCACGGCGGATCTTGAAGAATGGAAGCGAAATGATGAAGTCATTGCCCGCCAAATAAGTAAGGAAGTTGTAATCATTCATCACTCGGATCTCCTGAATATCCGGCTTCGCATAATTCTTCGTAAGAACTCCATGGAATGCCGCGCGGCACTTGTCAATATCCAGTCCGACAAACTCATAATTGTCCAACTTACCCGCCAACTCTTGTTCACCCGCCACTTCGCGGAATACAGTGATCTTATTTTTATGTGTGCTCATCGCCAAGACGATCAAATCAGCATCACCACCATAGATGTAAATTGGCGAATCCGCCTCACTCTTATTCTTCCGCATGTTGCGGATAATCGGCATGAACTTATGCTCGCCTTCACCTGGAACATTTGAGTTGCTGATAAGGACTTGAAGCTTCGAAGTGGTTGTGCTTGTGCCCGAAAAACCTTTGCGCTTTCCGACGTCGAGGAGCTTATTCGCAAGCTTCTCCATAAACTCGGTACCAGGAGAGATGTTCGCACTCGGATCCCAAGATGCCTCGACAGGCATTTGATACTTGATCTTTTGTGCGGTTGACCACTCTTTGAATTGGAACCCTTTGTAGCGACGCGAACGTTGCTGAACCATCTTCATGCGAGGCGCGGGGCCATCAAGCGAGAAGAAGAGAAGCTTACGAGGCTGAACGACATCATTGACAATGTGCTGAGTGTACTTCACCACTTCATCGATGATCAAATTCTCCATGCTCGCTTTGTTTAAGGAAGTATCGATCTTCTTCGCTTTACGAAGGGCATCATGCACTTTGTATACAATACCGTTGTAATCGAGAAAGAGGTAATCACATATTTGCTTTCCGGGGGTCATCCCGTAATAAGTATCTTTATGAGTCTTGACGAGCTCTTTGAAGAAAGAAGGAATACCCATTTTTTTGAAATATTGAGTGATCTATTATAGATTTACATATTATGCTCTTTATACCCACTTGAAATCACTTTTTACATAGATCCATCTTTTTCAAAAATAGATATATATAAGCGTTCTTTTTTGATAAAAGATCTCTTCTTTAAAAAGAGGAGTGAAGAACATATTCTATTTTGATATAAAAGATTTTTTATAAAGAGATTTAATATTTGATTTATTTATATTTGAATGTATCATGAAAGCATCAAAGAATACATTTAACACATTATATATGAGTGATAGCGATAGCGAAAGTGGGGAGGCAACACAACCCGTACAGGAGGCAGTGTCAAAGAACGAATTGGTGTTGTATGATGCTGAACCAAGTATTTTAACATTGAATGATAAAATCAAGATGGATGATTATGATAAGGAGATCAAAGAATCGATTTACCAACTTTTTCAAGAAAAAGAGAAGAAACCATCACTACTCTGTTGGGATCCTTCGGATCCACAGAGTAGCAGCGCAAGTCGTCAACCTTCTTGGTTCCTCGAAGAGGAACAGAAGGTAGCAGGGAGTCGTCAACTCTGTTGGGATCCTTCGGATCCACAGAGTAGCAGCGCAAGTCGTCAACCTTCACTCTTCATTTCACCAATGAATATAAGTGCTTTAACTCATAATATGTATGGAGAGAAGATCCATCATATATGTAAGGATAAGGTATCGGAGATTCATTCCACATGTGATGAGAAGTACTTTATTGATCCGGTGATATTGAAAATAGTGGATTTGGCGCAATATTTTGATAAGAATGATATCGAGCTTGTGAAGATTTATAATCATTTATATAAGACAAATCATACATTAAAGATTACGGATAAGGGATTATACTCGATTAGCAAACCGGAAGATGCGCAGTGGATCACACAACAGATCAAGAGTACATTTCCGCATATTGATACGATCATTGATGGAACGGCGGGGATTGGAGGAGATGTGATCTCTTTTTCGCGAAATTTCAAAGACGTGTATGCGGTGGAGTTGAATAAAGTTCATTTTGAAGTTTTACAAAATAATATTCAAGTATTGCGACTACATAATGTACATATGGTGAATGAGAATATACTCGATTATTATAAACATTTCACACATCATGGACAGTCGATCTTCTTTTTGGATCCGCCATGGGGAGGAAAGCGATACAAGAATTTCAAACATTTCATTTTAAAGATCGGTAAGTATTATATTCATGAATTTATTGAAGAGTTATATCACCATGGATTTCCATATATTGTGATTAAAGCCCCACTCAATCTAAATATCAACCTCTTATATAATCAGATCTCATACAAACATATCAAACTGGTGAAACATACAAATATGCTTTTACTTTTTATTTATTAGTATCAATCAAATAATATCATATCATATAAGATTTATATTTTATATTATATAATCATAGAAGAAGTCTAAGCATTCGAGATTGATAAAAGCAGTACTTGCGATGATGTTTGAAGAGCTCTTTCATATGATCCGAACATATGGGATGGAGTATATCCAAAATCCCGAACATCGGGCACAAATCATGAAGATCACATTTGTTGTGATGATGAAGATCATCGGCATGATCCGCAACCGAAAACGCGGACACGATAGTCATCATAGCCATGATGATCATATTGAATGTCATTGTCATAGTTGTAATGTGTGGAAGGCCAAATTGGATAGTGCGATGCGTATGAACGCAACCTCATCCTCATCTTCTACAACATCATCTCATGAAGAGCAGCCTCAACGTCGCACATTGCGAAAACGGATTGCTAATATGTTATACAAAATCGGCACAGGTTTACGAAATCGCGGTTTATGAAAATAAAATGCGTATTACAATTCTTTGCCCAAAAGTGGGAATCATTCAAAGAGTTTATTTTTGTTTCATTTTATCGAATATGAAGATAGAGATAAGAATAAAGTTAAATGGGAGGAAAACCACTTTTGATTATGCCGAAACCGAAAGGGTGGAATCGACTTCCCCTTTATAAGAAGGTAGAAATGTATCAACGATTTTTGGGAGCTTTTCATGCGCAATTTGTAGATAAAATCCGGGTAAAAGAGATTATTCAAAAGTATGATATTGATATTCATGTTGCGAAGCTCATCCGAATTCTAAAAGATCCCCGCGATTTGCGTAAAGAAGATCTAAATCCATCTTATATCATCAAAGCAGCACATGGATCAAAGTGGAATATCAACATTCGCGATGGGGATGAGAAGAATTTGGCCGCATTCCGAACGCAATTGGAAGCATGGAATCGCCCATACAATATACATTTAGAACGTCAATACGCATATATCAAACCACGCTTCTTTCTTGAAGAGAAGATCTATGATAAATATTTAGGACAAAATGGTGAAGCACTTGTTTATATGTGCCGATGTATATATGGAAAAGTTGTGAGTATCAGCGTGCGATATCGCGATTTGCGGAATGATTACACGCGTGATTGGAAACCGCTCTTGCCGCATGTGCCACTTGGCCTTCCGTATGTGGAGAAACCCGTTCATTTGGATATAATGATCCGTGGGGCGGAGACACTTTCGTCGCCATTTGAATTTGTTCGAATGGATTTTTATGTGGATCATGACGATAAAATCTATTTGAGTGAATATACATTCTCACCGATGGGTGGCGAACGCGTCCTTTCCGAAGAGCTCGAATTTCAACTCTCTGAATCTTGGATTTGATAACTTGCGCTGTAACTCTGTGAATCCGAAGGATCCCAACAGAGTTGACGACTCCCTGCTCATGTCGCAGCAGATCGCTGCTGACCGGAGGTCAGCCAAGCGAGTTGATTCGTTCTCTATTCTTTGTTTATTTATGATAAATAAAATCATATCATTTATAGATAGATATGATTTTGAAAAGATGGAGTATGATCGCGCATTTGCCAATCGAGTGGGTGATTACATGTATGCGATATCCACTTATCCACATGTGATGTACGAAGAGTTTATGGATCTTTTGAGTGAAGTAGATCCGCAAAGTGGAGATGTTATTTTGAATTTAGATGGCGTTGCTTCCCCACTTCATCTTTATATTCAAAATATGAGCGAAATCTCATACTCTATTTTCGAATCACATCACGATTTTTACACATATCATAAAGATCAAAATCAAAATCAAACTCAAAATGTTCACTTTTATGAAAAGTACACACTCCCTTATGTTCCAAATAGTGTGGATAAAGTGTGTATTCACGCATCGCATCATCATATATGTCCGGAAGATCGCGAACGATTATATAAAAATGTTTATGAAGTGCTCAAACCGGGTGGCATCTTCATCATTAGTGATGTTTCGAAATATTCGAAGGAAGATACATGGTTAAATAAAATCGTACATAATTACAATCCAAATGGACATTGCGGCCGGTTTTTAGATATTTTAGATAAGTATGAAGTTGAAAAACATGGTTTTGAGGTACAATTGAAGGAGAAGATGTGTAAATGGAGATTCAAATCGATCAAGGAGCTGATCGATTTTATGAAACGCCTATTCTACTTAAAGAAGATCGAAAGTGGTGCTCAATTATATAATCTCATCCATACATATCTCGATCTTCAATATGATCACACATCCAAAGAGTTCTACTTCTCTTGGAATCTTCTCTATTTCATCTGCCGAAAGCGCGTTTAAGCGCGTTTAAACATTTGATATAAAGAACTTATGATAAAGTATATATATTTTTGTTTTGTATTAAAATGGCAACATCGAAGTACTTTACGTTTCACAAAGATTTGCCAAATACGATTGTGTATGGTATCAATCTGAAAGATCGCAAAGATAAGCGAAAGGCGTTTGTGAAGTTGTGTGAACGTCGCAATATTCCCCTCAACTTGTACATTGCGGAACGTCATCCCGACGGTGGAAAACGCGGCTGTCTCTTATCGCACCTTCATGTGATCGAAACGGCATATAAGAATCGCGCTCAAAGTGGTGCGAAGAACCTTCTCATTTTTGAAGATGATATATCCATCATTGCCCCCTTTTCATCATTACAAAAAGTGAAGATCCCGACGGATTATGATATGCTCTACTTTGGAGGCACGGTTCATCGCATTATGGGGGGTGAAAGCGGAAATGAGACCAAAGGTTGGGTGCGCATGAGCTGCTGGACGACTCACGCATATTTGATCAATTTGGAACGCGATGAAATGATTCAGAAGATCATACGAGACTTGCGCGATTATCGTGAAGAGATTGATCGCTACTATATCAATGAGATCCATTCGGTCTATAAAGCATATATGTGTGATCCGATGATTGTGATTCAACAAGCGGGATATTCCGATATTGAAGGTCGCGAAGTGAATTATGATTTTATGACCCAAACCCTCCGCGGATTGCGCACTCCCGAATACTCCGTTGGCGCAAACCAAGAGTATATCCTTAAACTACCCAACATTGCCGAAGAGGATCTTCCGATGATTACGCTGATTACGCCGACGCGCAATCGCAGCCACCTCTTCCCAATTGCGTTGCGCAATTATGCGCTCTTCGATTATCCCCGTGAAAAGTTGGAGTGGGTGATTGTGGAAGATGGTGATCAGAATCTTGAAACGTCTGGACTTTTGCCAAAGAGCCCATTGATCAAACACATCCATTTGGGTGATTCGGGATATACGATTGCCGCAAAGCGGAATATTGGGGTTCAACATTCATCGCGTGAATCGAAGTATATCCTTCATATGGATGATGATGATTATTACCCACCGGAAAGTGTGTTGGCTCGTGTCAAACTGCTGATGAAGTATGAGAAGATGGGTGTTGAGTGTGTGGGATGCTCACTGATTGGAACATACAATCTGTTGAGTGATACGTCGTCGATGGCATCGGATGGGATGCTCTCCTTTTCGGAGGCGTCGATGGCGTACACAAAACGTCTTTGGGAGCAGCGGGCGTTTGATGGGGATTGTGAGCGCGGAGAACATAAACCATTTATGGAAGGGCGATTGGAGAAGATGATGGATATTCCGTATAGTTTTGTAATCATTGCGTTTAATCACAAACATAACTTTTCGGATGTGTATCGCGGAGATCGGGGAGAGCGTAGTGAGAAAGGATTGATCAAGGTGAATGGAAAGGTGGCGAACTTTTATGATATGTGGGATCTGGATACGCAACTATTTGTGGAAGAGTTGCGGGCAACTCTTCTATAAAATATTATCAAAAGAATACATAAAATCTGATTTATAATAAATGAATTTATTATAAAAAAATATGTGAAGATGGTAGAAATAAGATGGATCGTAATTTTATGTATCGACGATATGTGATTCGGTTATTACAAAATAGTAATAACCGATTATATGATCGCCATAAACGTATATTTGTAGATAATAATTATTTATATCGATTATTTTCAGGTGGTATGAAAAATACATATTATGTTCGCGGGTTTTATTATAAAATTTTACAAAGTAATGATAAGAATGTTTATTCTTATAAATTTTTAATTGGAAAAGAGCCAAATTGTTTGGAAGCAACACTTGATTATGATCCGAAAACAAAGGAGTATGATGAATCGGTTCATATACAATATATACAAAGCTACATAAAATGTGGAACACCAGATGGAAATATGGATGATGTGAAACACTTGTACAATTCATCAAGTATTGTTTATTCATTTATTCAATTTATCAAAGATAAATTCCCAAAAGTCAAATATATCACATTGATAGACGAAGCCAATTATATATGTGATGAAAAATATAATCAATCATCAATCCCTTTATCCATATATTACTTTTTGAAATATATGACTTTTTATTATATGCGAAAATACAAATTTGAAATATATGATATGAATCCAGATAAAATGGCGAAAATGAAGAAGAAATTCCGTAAAATGGTGAAATTATACACAGAGTATAAAAGCGTATCAAACATACAGATCACAAAGATGATTTCATATTTACAAAATAGTATTCAATCAAATAATAAGGTATCCAATGTGGAGTATTATGATTATCTTACGGCGGAAATAGAGAAGATTCATACGAAACTATTGAAATATAGAGAGTTTGATATCTTTTTACAAAAATATCGATTCAAAAATTGTTTCCTGTTTGAGAAGATACTCTCTTATTTTCTTAAACATATGAATCGAAAAATATATTATTATTTATATGAAATTGATAAAATAAATTTCCGTTATACAATCAAACCAAATAAAGCGATCAATAAAAGATGATCAACCTTCTTGGTTCCTCTCATTCGTCCCGAATGTGAAAGAGGAACATCTCCACTGGGACTCGAAGAGTCCGTGTTTCGTTCAGAAAAGGAGCAGCGCAAGTCGTCAGAAATCTGCTGCGACATGAGCAGGGAGTCGTCAACTCTTTATTTTTTGGCTACTTTTCCCCCCAACAAGTATACTCGTTCCATGCGACATAACCTTTGTAATTGAATACTCTTTGGAAAAATCATAATTTGTGATTTCATAACGAATGGAGAGATATGAAAATAGATTCAAAAGGTTCTTTTTACACTCTTCCACCACTGCCTTCTTGAAATTTTTCATATGCTTCGTCAATGGCCGATTACACATGAAATAATAAAGTTGATCATGAATACGATGTTTACTATCATCGCCTTTCAATTTATATTTCACTTCTATATCATGTCCATAATGATTCTTCCGATTTCCGAATGTTTTCACACACGTTTTCGGATATCCGATCGTTAAACCGATGGCATTATATAATCGTTTGCCTTTTAATGAAAATATATTTTTGGGTACACCTCCATCATGTGATATCATACATGAATATCCCGTCTCTCTTCTCTTTTTATGTTTATTGATATATGTAAATTTTTTATAAACACAATGAAGTTGATACTTTTTACATAACTTTAACACTTTTTCAAACTTCTTCTCTGAAAATCCACCCAAATAGGATTTTTTGATCTTTCGATATACCAAATAAAAGTTGAAAAATTCCGCTTTGATCACGCGTTTTATTTCGAGAAAGGCTTTTTCAAATTCTGTATATTTGGATTTCATTTTATAAGGATCTACTATATTTATTTCATATAATTAAATCGGATCAAGCTTGAATCCATTCCATCGCGCGTTTTTGAGGATTTTTGGTATATACATCTGGATATAAATATTCGTTCTTCTGTATTTTTTTATCCACCGTTTGAACATAACAAATCGGTATGTGTAAAGTGTGATTTTGATCGATCGGGAAAGATTGGTTGATACTCAAATATCCCGCGCTCTTGGTTTTACCAAAAATTCGAACATTTGGCAAATTACGCTTAAAGACGGATGCGCAAACTTCTCCACTTGATGCGGTTTGATTTGATATCAATACGGCGATCTTCATTGGATACGGTAGATTCAATGATTTGCCTAAATAAGCGCCAGAAGAGAAGATGATTTTGCCATTTTGAATATTCCACCATCGATTATGTGTTTTTTTAGAATAAAATTTGAATAATGATGAATGATTTAGAATCGTTGTTGAAAGTGATTCCAAAAATGGGTTCATCCATCCTCCACGATGCTTTTGTAAATCGATCACAATCCCTTTAACTATCTTCTTTTTGAGATAAAAAGAGAGGTGTTTTTGTACATACTTCACATACTTTTGATAGAACTTCATATCTCGATTGTAATAATAGGTATAATAATATAGATAGAGTGTTCCACTCTTCTTGTGAAATGAGATTTTCGGCATTTTATTCTTCCGCTTTCGCATTTGAACATTTTTCGTAAGCGATATATGTTTATGGTACAATTTTAAGCTCTTATTTATGGCGGAAAGAGTATAACTTCTCGGTAATTTTAACGGTTTACCGACAATCGATTTAGAGTAAACAATCTTTTGTATTTTTGAATATACTTTATCCATTCTCAATTCACAATCTCTATCTTATAGAGTAGATAATAGAATTGAAGAATATTGTTTTTTTTATAAATATTGAATTGAATATGTCATGATTGAATTTACAAAAATCATTTTTTATAAATATGAATATAATTTTAAATATCTAATTTTTAGATTACATTATATACACTATCTCGCATCCTTAAAGAATGCGTTTTAAGCCGATGTGATCATCTCACCACTCAGGTCGAAAAGGAATTCGATATTGCCATTCTCCGTGAGTGAGATTGATTCGATTGATCCAATCTTCTGGGTCATCGTAAGATTTCCACTGCGAATGAGCTCATAAACCTTCTTCTGATCATCCCAACTGAGAGGGTTGATCAGAGGGATCCGGCTATCCTTCTCAATGGTATGCCTGGCGTCATGGGCAAGCACGTTAAAGTGCTCAATCTTCTCAAAAAGAAGCGAAGGCACATGGCTCTCCTCACTCTCGATATGCTCCATGAAGTAGATAATCTCCTCAGGAGTGAGCTGAATGTTGCGGAGCTTCCTGCGGACAATGCTGTTCACAGCTGTCCCCGCAGGATTGACCTGAACCTTCCATGACTCGAGACACCTCGAATCTGTGTTAAAGACGACGAACAAGTTGGTAGACATGACGCGCTCGTACCGGTGGATATTGTATCCACCAAGCGCTGCGATCATCTTCGTATTTGATACATCCCGTTCCACAATCTTAGCGAGGCGGTCTACTTGAGACCACGACTCTGAGACGGGATACGAGCTAAAAATCTCAAGACCAAAGGGATGGTCCCGCTCACGCGAGTACCGGATAACCTTGAAGACACGGCGCATCCCATCCGTAGATAGGACCACCAGCTGTTCACGCTCGTAGAGAAAACGGATATAACGAATCGTTAGACCATAAAGATCCTCGGAAATTCCGAGGAATTGATGCTTGATGACACCATAAGTGAGCTCGCGCCCACCCATCGTGCCCATCAAGGGCAGACTGAAAAAGCAACCGTACTCAATAAAGCTGAGATACGCAGGTTCCATAAACGATCCACAAGCGTAAAGCTTGTGAATGATATCAGAATCACTGATCGCAACACTCACCTGCTGAAGGGCTGCCGAAGCAGCACCAACAGAGGTAGAAACAGGAGCAGAAGCAGTCATAGAGGCCATTTCTTTAAATGTTAAATGTTAAATGTAAAAAGTTATTTTACGTTTATTTTATAATATAGATTTGATTTGATATACTTTCAAGATAAAATACAAATCAATTTTTTTTCAATTCAAATCCGATGACGGAAGTAGTGATCAACGAGCGTAAGTCCGGTTTCCGGAACGATCGTCTCAAAAATGGCCAAATCCATCTCATGTATATCCATCTCAGGACGGACGATACACTTCCACTCATTTGGCAAATACTTCTGATACCATGCGTACAAGAACTCTGCACTTACCATCGTTTCCGATGGGTTTGTGAAGAAAGGGTACGCCATACCTGAATAGCGACATCCGGTATAGTAGATATAGCACGGTGGCGTCTCCAAATCAAGATCAAGTTTGAACTCAGGCTTCCAATCGATTTGAGGGCTAAATACCTCAATCAGGTTGGAAAGCGCAATCTTGTTATGGAATACAATCTCATTATACTTTGGGATCACGTCGGCGTGGGGGATCTCTTCACACTTATCCGATGTAATCGTGTCCGGGAAGAAGAAACCATTGCGGTCATTGATATTAAAGTGCCAATTCTTCTGATTCATCAATTCCAACGGGAAGATGAGAAGACAACCTGTCGTATCCGCATGATCCTTGCGGAGTTGTTCCAGGCTCTTGCTGGTGAGACCCATAAAGATCCCAGGATACTCACATAATGCGATCTTATAGTCCGTCTCAAAGTTGATCTCGGAAATGCTCAGCACACCCTCCACGTCGACATGCGCCATGTGGCGTTCAACAGGAGTCATGATATAGGGCACTTCACGCATCTTGTTGTAGTTCTCGGGGCGGGTAATGTGAAAAATGTAGGTATAACCCTTTCTACGCAACTCATCCGAATTCGTAAGCATTTTTCGTTTGATAGATAATCAATGAAAAGAAATACATATTCTGATCATAAAAGAAGTAAATTTTTTATGATCAATATATAAAAATTGT
>JACCEC012031334.1_pt1 | contig 19668 bp, 19 predicted proteins | sample 7450121 | NCBI WGS metagenome assembly JACCEC01 (sample SAMN15323455, study PRJNA562643) | freshwater metagenome | isolation source: river surface water | place: USA:Blue River Watershed | collected 2017-08-18 | reverse complement strand
GTGCATGCCCAGGCGGCAGTGCGTTGGCGTCTCGCTTCGAGCTTCCCCAAGTCGCTCGACACCTTGTTCGGTGGCTCCGAGTACTTTGCCAAGAAGGTCAAGGAAATGAGCGGCGGCAAGTTCGAGATCACCACCCATGCAGCCGGCGAACTGATGCCCGCTTTCGGCGTGCTGGACGGTGTGCAAAACGGCACTGTGGAATGCGCCCACACCGCGCCTTACTACTTCTTCGGCAAGGATGAGACCTTCGCCCTGGACTGCGCCATTCCCTTTGGCCTGAACAGCCGCCAGATGACCGCCTGGATGGTGCATGGCAACGGCATGAAGCTGATGCGCGAGCACTATGCCAAGTACAACATCGTCAACTTCATGCTGGGCAACACCGGCACGCAGATGGGCGGCTGGTTCCGCAAGGAGATCAAGTCTTCTGCCGACCTCAAGGGTCTGAAGTTCCGCGTCGGCGGTTTTGCCGGCAAGGTGCTCGAGCGCATGGGTGTGGTGCCCCAGAACATTCCCGCTGGCGAGATTTACCAATCGCTGGAAAAAGGCACGATCGACGCTGCCGAATGGATCAGCCCTTACGATGACCTCAAGCTGGGCCTGAACAAAGTGGCCCCCAACTACTACTACCCCGGCTGGTGGGAAGGTGGCCCGCAGCTGACGCTGATGGTCAACCAGAAGGCCTACGATGCCCTGTCGCCCGAGAACAAGGCCATCATCGAAGCTGCTTCGACCCAGGCCCACGTAGACATCCAGACCAAGTACGACGCCTTCAACCCCGGCGCCCTCAAGCAGCTGGCTGCCCAGAAGACCAAGGTCCTGCCTTTCCCCAAGGAAATGATGGACGTGGCCTTCAAGCACGCCCAGGCCGTCTATTCCGAACTGAGTGCCAAGAACGCCAACTGGAAAAAAGTCTACGAAGACTACGCCAAGTTCCGCGCCGATCAGAACTGGTGGTTCCGTTTCGGTGAAGCCCGCTTCGACGGTTTCATGCAATCGCAAAAGCTCTGATCCAGATTGCCTGATCGATCAACCCGCCGTGCGCAAGCCCGGCGGGTTTTTTTACGTCTGCCACTGGGCAGGTACAAGCATAAAAAAGCCCACCGCGCAGGGTGGGCTTGGCTGTGACCAGAGGTCAGGCTCAGGGCTTCTTGGGCTCCTGTGCCTGCAGATCCTTCATCGGATCGTCTTCTTCACGCATCGGGTCACCCTGGTCTTGCAGATCATCGGTGGGCGCAGCTTCAATCTGCACGTTGCTGATGTCCACCAGTTCGTTCTTGTCCAGACCGCCAGAGACAATGCCGGGGAAAGCGATGATCAGGGCCACCATGATGATCTGGATCACCACGAAGGGTACGGCGCCCCAGTAGATCTGCATGGTGGTGACCGGCTGGATTTCCTTCTTGGTCAGCTTGTCCGTGTAGGCCTTGGCCGGCGCCACACTGCGCAGGTAGAACAGCGCAAAGCCGAAGGGTGGGTGCATGAACGAGGTCTGCATGTTCACGCCCAGCAGCACGCCGAACCAGATCAGGTCGATGCCCAGCTTTTCGGCCACCGGGGCCAGCAGGGGCACCACGATGAATGACAGCTCGAAGAAGTCCAGGAAGAAGGCCAGCAGGAACACCATGATGTTCACTGCGATCAGGAAACCCAGTTGTCCTCCAGGCAGGCTGCTGAGCAGGTGCTCCACCCAGATCGGACCGTCGACACCCTGGAAGACCAGGCTGAAGATGGTCGAGCCGATCAGGATGAAGACCACGAAGCAGGACAGTTTGGTGGTCGTGTGCAGTGCCTGTGTGAGCAGCTTCATGTCCAGACGCTTGCGCGCGATGGCCATGATGAAAGCACCCACCGCACCCATGGCGCCGCCCTCGGTCGGGGTGGCAATGCCCAAGAAGATGGTGCCCAGCACGAGGAAGATCAGCAGCAGCGGCGGAATCAGCACAAAGGTCACGCGCTCGGCCATGCGAGACAGCAGGCCCAGGCGGCTGATTTTATTGATGACCGCGATCACGAAAGCCAGCAACACGCCTGCACACATCGACACCACGATGGTTTCGTCGGTGGCTACGCTGGCGACTTCCTCGCCTTTCCACCAGCTCAGCACGTCGGCGTAGTGTTCACCAAAGTAGACCGCCACCAGCGTCGAAACAATGGTCAGGATCAGCAGCGACAGCAGGCCGCTTTTGCCGCTGTCTTCACGGATGGTACGGGCTTCCAGCGGCAGCGCCGGCACCCAGGCGGGTTTGAAAATCGCCACCAGCACCACATAACCGACATACAGGCCTGTCAGCACAAAGCCGGGAATGAAGGCGCCCTTGTACATGTCACCCACGCTGCGGCCGAGTTGGTCGGCCAGGATGATCAGCACCAGAGAGGGGGGAATGATCTGTGCCAGCGTGCCGGACGCGGCAATCACGCCCGAAGCGATCCGACGGTCATAGCCGTATCGCAGCATGATGGGCAGCGAAATCAGGCCCATGGAGATCACCGAAGCGGCCACCACACCGGTAGTCGCGGCCAGCAGTGCACCCACAAAAATCACCGCAAACGCCAGACCGCCGCGGATCGGGCCAAACAGCTGGCCGATGGTGTCGAGCAGGTCTTCTGCCATGCCCGAGCGCTCGAGGATCAGGCCCATGAGCGTGAAGAACGGGATCGCCAGCAGCGTCTCGTTTTGCATGATGCCGAAGATTCGCAGCGGCAGAGCCTGCAGCAGGGTTTCGGGGAGGACGCCGAGTTCAACGCCGATGAAGCCGAAGAACAGGCCGCAGGCCCCCAGGCTGAAGGCCACTGGAAAGCCCAGCAGCAGGAAAACAATCAGGCCCAGGAACATGATCGGGGCCAGGTTGTGAATCAGAAATTCCATGATGGGGTGTCCTTGATCAGTTGCCCTTGGCCTCGGCCAGGCGACGGATGGATTCGGCAAGTTCTTCCTCGGCCGATTTTTCGTTTTTCTTGACCGTGGGATCCTCGATCAGGCCTTGAAGGAAGGCCAGTCGCTTGATCAGCTCGGAGATGCCCTGCAAGAGCAGCAGCGAGAAACCCAGAGGAATCATTGCGTAAACCGGCCAGCGGATCAGGCCGCCGGCATTGGAGGACACCTCACCGCTGATCAGGGCCTTGTAGAAGAAGGGGGTGCCGTACCAGAGCACGGCCAGGCATACCGGGATCAGGAAGGCGACAAAGCCGAACACGTCGATCTTGATCTGGGTGCGCTTGCTGAACTTGCCAGAGACCACGTCGATCTTGACGTGTTCGTTGTTGAGCAGCGTGTAGCCGGCGCCGATCAGGAAAGAGGCGGCAAACAGGTACCACTGGATTTCCAGAAAAGCATTCGAGCTGTTGTTGAAGACCTTGCGTACCACCGCGTTGATCGCACTGATCAATGTGGAGGCAAGGATCAGCCATATCACGTATTTGCCGATCCAGCCGCTCATGCGGTCGATGGCGTTTGAGAATTTGAGCAGGGCTCCCATACCTTAACTCCAGAAAAAGGATGCGGGATTTTACGTGTGCCGGGACCTGCCTCCCATGAGGCAGTTCAAGTTGGCCGTGAGTATTTTTAAAAACGCAATGAAACGTTCTCAAATCATGGCGGGACAGGTCAAGTGCCGTTTTTCAAGGCCACCAGGGCAGCGTGCGTCGAAGCGAGTGGACCTCTCCTGATTGGGGGGCCACCTGGTAGCCGCTGAGCTGTTGCAGACTTTGCTGCCAAGCAGGCTGGAGCAGAATTTGGCGCAGCTGCGCGACGGCCGGGTTGTCCAGGGCCGATTTGAGGCAGACCAGCCAGTACTGCTCTTGCAGCACAGGGATGAAATCGAGTTTGTGGGCTTTGGCCGCTGAGTCGATGCCCAGCCCGGCGTCGGCCTTGCCGGCAGCGATGCATGCCGCCAGCGCGGTGTGTGAAGACTCTTCCCGGTCATAACCTGTCAGCTGCTGCGCTTGGGTGCCTGTAGCCTCAAGCCATTCGTCAAGCAGGAGCCGCGTCCCCGTGCCCAGGCTGCGGTTGACCAGACGCACGCCAGGCTGCGCGAGGTCTTGCATCGTCTTCAGGCCCAGTGGATTGCCAGCCTGCACCATCAGCCCTTGCTCGCGGACCGCGAAACCGATGAGCTTGTGTTGACCGGTTTTGAGCAGTGGGCGGTAGGTGCGTGCCACCAGGGAGTCTGCGGCCGGTTGCATGGGGGCGTGGAAGCCCGCCACGGTGCAGCGCCCCTCGTTGAGGGCGCGGATCGCGTCCACGCTGCCGCAAAAGCGCATGTCCAGGTGCAGGCCCTGGCTGGCGGCGTGCTCCCTCAGTCGCACCAGCGCATCGTCGTGGCTGGCGTAGACCGTCAGCACATGGCTGGCGGGATCGAAGGCCATGGCGAAGGTTTTTTCCAGTTCGGCTTGCAGGGCGCTGATCTGGGGCGCCAGCCGGGCCTGGGCCTGGCGTTCGGCCCACAGCAGCTTGTCGGCAAATTCCGTCAGGCGGGCGGGCTGGCCTTTTTCCCAGACGATCAGGGGCTGGGACATCAGCTGCTCCCAGCGCTTGAGTTCACCCCAGACGTGACGGTATGACAACCCCAGTGATTTGGCCGCCATCGAAATGGAACCGCTGTCGCGCACGGCCTGCAGCAAAGCCATCAGCGGATGGTGCAGCGGCGAGGTCGGCCTGCTGGGATCAGCCCCATCGGGCGACCATTGGTAGGACAGTTGGATCTTGGGCACAGGCCGCAGTGTGCCTCATGTGCGGGGCGGGGCTTATGCATGCGGCTTCATAACGGACAACCCTTAGGGCTGAACGCTTGGCACTGCACTACCATCGGTGGCGCTGTATGAACACTTTCTCCGACAGCGTCGACACGGCGCTGCATCTGCTGATTTCCTTCGATCCCCAACTCTGGGTCATTGTGGGCCGCTCCCTGGCGGTGAGTGCCACGGCCTGCGCGATCGGCTATGGCCTGGGCGTGCTGCTGGGCGCCACACTGGCGGTCGGCCGGTTTCGTGGCCGCGGGACCGTGCTGGTGGTGCTCAACACCCTTTTGGCACTGCCTTCGGTGGTGGTGGGGCTGGTGGTGTACCTGCTGCTCTCGCGCACCGGCCCGCTGGGCTTTCTGGGTTGGCTGTTCAGCTTCAAGGCCATGGTGCTGGCGCAGGTGATTCTGGTCCTGCCCGTGGTGGCTGCGCTTACCCGTCAGGTGGTCGAAGATGTGGAGCGCCAGCACGGTGAGCAGTGGGCATCGCTGGGGGCGGGGACCTTGCTGCGCAGCCTGCTGCTGGCCTGGGACGAGCGCATGGCCCTGGTGACGATTTTCGTGACCGCCTTTGGCCGCGCTGTTTCCGAGGTGGGCGCCGTGATGATTGTGGGGGGCAACATCGATGGCTTCACCCGCGTGATGACCACAGCGATTGCGCTGGAGACCAGCAAGGGCGATTTGCCACTGGCTTTGGCTTTGGGGCTGGTGCTGCTGGCCGTGGTGGGCTTGCTGAACCTGCTGGTGGCGCTGCTGCGCCGACAGGCCGAAGGTACTCGCGCGGCTGGTCCTGTGCTGGCAGGTGGGCTGTGATGACACGGGTCATGCAACTGGAGCAAGTGTCGGTGCAGCTCGGCGCTGTGCGTGCCCTCAAGGAGGTCAGTCTGCACATCATGGCTGGCGAGCGGGTGGCCCTGGTGGGACCCAACGGTTCGGGCAAGAGCACTTTGCTGCGCACGCTGCATGGCCTGCTGTCTCCTTCAGAGGGGGTGGCCCGGCGCGATCCTGCGCTGCGCCAGGCCATGCTGTTTCAGCGCCCGCACCTGTTGCGGCTGTCGGCGTTGGTGAATGTGGCCCTGGGCCTGTGGCTGGACCGCTCGCTGGGCCTGTCCTGGTCGGCGGCCAAAACGCAGGCCCAGCAGGCCCTGGCACGTGTTGGCTTGCAGGGCATTGCCGGGCAGGGTGGCAGGCAGCTGTCGGGCGGCCAGCAACAGCGTCTGGCGCTGGCGCGGGCCTGGGCACGGCGTCCCGATGTGCTGCTGCTCGATGAGCCCACGGCCAGCCTCGATCCCCATGCCAAACGCGAAGTCGAGGCTTTGATTGCCGAGTTTGCCCAGGGCGGCGATGAGCCACTGACTCTGGTCTGGGCCAGTCACAACCTGGGGCAGGTCAAACGCATCGCCACACGGGTGCTGTGTCTGGAGTCTGGCCGGGTGCTGGCCGATCTGCCCGTTGAGGACTTTTTCAACGCCGAGGTGCTGGCCCGTGTCAGCCCCGAGGCCCATGCGTTTGTTCAGGGAGAAATGGCATGAAGCGCCGGCTGTCCTTGCTGCGTCGCCTGCTGGCCAGCGTTGTGCTGCTGGTCCCCCTGGCAGCGCCGCTGGCCAAGGCTCAAACCACGACCATCGTGGTGTCCTCCACCACGTCGACCGAGCAGTCGGGTTTGTTTGCCCACCTGCTGCCGGCGTTCAAGAAGGCCAGCGGGATCGATGTGAAGGTGGTGGCGCTGGGCACCGGCCAGGCGCTGGACATGGCGCGCCGTGGCGATGCCGATGTGGTGTTTGTGCACGACCAGGTGGGCGAAGAAAAATTTGTCGCCGAAGGCTTTGGTCTCAGGCGCCTGCCCGTGATGTACAACGACTTTGTGCTGATCGGCCCCAAGGCCGATCCGGCGGGCACACGCGGCAAGGACATAGTGGTCGCACTCGGCAAGGTGGCGGCTGCCCACGCACCGTTCGTGTCGCGCGGCGACAAGAGCGGCACCCATGCGGCGGAATTGCGTTTCTGGAAGGTCTCGAATCTGGAGGCCCGCAAGGGCAATGGTTACCGCGAATGCGGCTGTGGCATGGGTCCGGCCCTCAACATCGCCGCATCACAGGGTGCTTACGTGCTGGCCGACCGTGGCACCTGGCTGAACTTCAAAAACCGTGCCGATCTCACGGTGCTGGTGGAAGGCGATCACCGCCTGTTCAACCAATACGGCGTGATGGTGGTGAACCCCGCCAAGCACCCGCATGTCAAACACGCCGAGGCGCAGAAATTCGTGGATTGGCTGACGTCTGCCGCAGGGCAGGCGGCCATTGCCGATTACAAGATCGGCGGCGAGCAGCTGTTTTTTCCGAACGCCGGCAAGTGATGCATCAGCCCTTGGGCGAACCGAGTTTGCGGTAGACGGTCGCGCGGCTGATGCCCAGAGCCCTGGCCGCCTCGGCCACATTGCCTTTGGCCTTGACCACGGCCTGGCGAATGAGTTCGGTTTCCACGTCGCGCAGGGCTTTGCCGCTGCTGCGCGGTGTGCTGCTCGCAGAGCGCCCTGCGGTGCTGCGGTGGGCCTGCGTTTGCAGACGCAGGCCTGACCACAGTGGGACCTCGTAGAAGGCGTCGTCACGTTGCGCAACGTCGAAAAGGTTTTCCCAAGGCATGGCGAACACATCGCTGGCGTGCGTGCTGGCGTGACCCACGTCCAGTGACAGCATTTGCCGTGCCGTGGGATTGGCGCCGGTGATGCGGCCGTCTTCGTCGAGCGTGAGCAGACCATCGCTGTCGTCTCCGGGCTGGTTGCCGGGCCAGTTCAGGCGCAGGGTCAGGGCATGTGGCGCAGCCAGCAGCCAGCTGTTTTCGATGCTCCGCGCCGACCGGCGCACCAGGTGCTTGAGGGCCGGGCGCTCGGCCACCTCCACACCCGTGAGATCCAGCATGCCCGCGCACAGGCCATCCGGTCCGAACACCGGGGCGCCGGCGCAGCTGTAGGCGCTGTTGTCGTCGAAGAAATGTTCGCCGCGGTGCAGCCAGACCGGCTGCAGCTCGGTCAGGGCGGCGCTGATGGCGGTGGTGCCGACCGCGCGCTCGGACAGGTCCACGCCCACGCGGGCGATGACGTCCGCACGGCGGTCGTTGCGGTCCACCGGGCCGTGCACATCGATCACGATGCCCTCGGCGTTGGTCAGGATGGCGAAATAGCCAATGTTGCCCATGGCCCGCACCAGTTCGGCCAGCACCGGTCGTGCAGCCTGCACCAGCGGGCGGCTGGCTTCCTGCACCTGGCGCATGCGCGAGGCGCTGACCGCATCAAAGCCCACGCGCTGGCCCGGTTCCAGTCCCCAGGACTGGCAGCGTTCCCAGCCGCGTTGCAACCAGGGCGCCAGCGCCGGCACGGCAGCGCCGCTGCGTTCATGCAAAAGCACCTGACGGGCCTGGGCGATGGTTTGCAGTCGGTCGGAAGTGGCCATGTGTATCAAGCTGAGAAATTCTGGATCGGGGTGGCGCGAAACTCGGGTATTCCCGGAGGAGGCTGCATGTCCCTGCGGGGAACAATGGCTCTGCATTGTCATTCATAAGCGCGGGTGTGCATAGCCTGCGCCGACCCACAGGAGACCCTCCATGCAAAAGGTGTTGCACATCAATCCGGACAAGTGCACCGGCTGTCAGCAGTGCGAAATGGCCTGTTCTTTCGAGAACTACGGTACTTACGCGACGGCCAAGTCGCGCATCAAGGTGTTTGACTTCCACCACACCGGCAAAAAGGTGCCCTATACCTGCACCCAGTGCGACGAGGCCTGGTGCCTGCATGCCTGCCCGGTCGAGGCCATCACGGTCGACAAGGTCACCGGCGCCAAGGTGGTCAACGAGTCCACCTGCGTGGGTTGCAAGGTCTGCACCATCGCCTGCCCGTTCGGCACCATCAACTACGTGCAGGAAACCGGCAAGGTCCAGAAGTGCGACCTGTGCGGTGGCGATCCGGCCTGTGCCGACGCCTGCCCGACCGGCGCCATCACCTTCATCGACGCCAACTGGACGGGTCTGGACAAGATGAAGCAGTGGGCCGACAAGCTGGGCAATCAGCCCTCCGCCGTCTGATCTGCCGTTACTGAACCCGAAGGAGAACACACATGTCCTGGGCTGGAAAAATCCTCCGCGTCAACCTCACGGCTGGCACCGTCAAATCCGAACCGCTGAACATGGAGTGGGCCCGCGCCTACCTCGGCTCACGCGGTCTGGGCACCAAATACCTGGTCAGCGAAATCGACCCCAAAGTCGACCCGCTCTCGCCCGACAACAAGATCATCTGGGCCACCGGTCCACTGACCGGCACCATGGCCTCCACCGGTGGCCGCTACACCGTCATCACCAAGGGCCCGCTTACAGGCGCCATTGCCTGCTCCAACTCGGGCGGCTATTGGGGCGCCGAGCTCAAGATGGCCGGGTGGGACATGGTCATCTTCGAAGGCAAGTCGGCCAAGCCGGTCTACCTCTACATCTGCGACGACGTGGCCGAGCTGCGTGACGCCGGTCACCTGTGGGGCAAGAGCGTCTGGCAGACCGAAGACCTGCTGAAAAAATCGCACCAGGACCCGCTGCTGCGCATCTCCAGCATTGGCAAGTCTGGTGAAAACGGTGTGCTGTACGCCGCCGTGGTGAACGACCTGCACCGCGCGGCAGGCCGTTCGGGCGTGGGCACCGTCATGGGCTCCAAGAACCTCAAGGCCATTGCCGTGCGCGGCACCAAAGGCGTGGGCAATGTGCGCGACCCCAAGGCTTTCATGGCCGCTGCCAAGGCCGCCAAGAAGGTGCTGGCCGACAACGCCGTGACCGGCCAGGGCCTGCCCACCTATGGCACCCAGGTGCTGATGAACGTGATCAACGAAGTCGGCGCGCTGCCCACCCGCAACCACCGCGACGTGCAGTTCGAAGGCGCCAAGGACATTTCGGCTGAAGCCATGGCCACGCCGCGCAAGACCGACGGCAAGAAGCACCTGGTGACCAACCAGGCTTGCTTTGGCTGCACCATCGCCTGCGGCCGCATCAGCAAGATGGACGAGAGCCACTTCTCGGTGCAGAACAAGCCCGAGTACTGGGGCGCTTCCGGTGGCCTCGAATACGAAGCCGCCTGGGCCCTGGGCGCCGCCAACGGCGTCAATGACCTGGAAGCCTTGCAGTACGCCAACCTGATCTGTAACGAAGAAGGCATGGACCCGATCAGCTTCGGCGCCACCATCGGCGCGGTGATGGAGCTCTACGAAATGGGTGTGCTCACCAAGGAGCAGATTGGCATCGAGTCGCCCTTCGGCTCGGCCAAGGCCCTGTGCGAGCTGGCTGATATGACCGCCAAGGGCATCGGCTTTGGCAAGGAAATCGGCCTGGGCTCCAAGCGCCTGACCGCCAAATATGGCCACCCCGATCTGTCCATGAGCGTCAAGGGCCAGGAATTCCCGGCCTACGACGGCCGTGTGATCCAGGGCATTGGCTTGGCTTATGCCACCTCCAACCGCGGTGCTTGCCACCTGCGCGGCTACACCATCGCTTCCGAAGTGCTGGGCATCCCGGTCAAGACCGAACCCACCGAGCACGAGGGCAAGCCCGAACTGGTCAAGGCCTTCCAGGACGCGACCGCCGCGTTTGACTCGGCTGGCATTTGCATCTTCACCAGCTTTGCCTGGACGCTGGCCGACGTGGCCCCGCAGGTGCAGGCCGCCTGTGGCGAGGAGTTCACCATGGAACACCTCAACCACATCGGCGAGCGCATCTGGAACATGGAGCGCGAGTTCAACAACGCCGCAGGCTTCACCAAGGCCGATGACTCCTTGCCCAAGCGCCTGTTGACCGAGGCCGCCAAGACCGGCCCCGGCAAGGGCGTGGTCAGCAAGCTGCCCGAGATGCTGCCCAAGTACTACGAGGTGCGCGGCTGGGACAACGAAGGCCGTCCGACAGCGCAGACCAAAGAGCGTCTGGGCTTGTGACCCATCACCTGTAGGAGGCCGCCCCCGCGGCCGAAGCATTCGCGCTCAGGGGCGCGCTCCTACAGGAATTCAAGCGGCCCTCGGGCCGCTGCCTTTTGCTGGAGTCTGATCCATGAGTCACCATGTCATCCTTGGCGCCGGCCCGGCCGGGATCATTGCCGCCGAAACCCTGCGCAAGCATTGCCCCCAAGACCGCATCACGGTGGTGGGTGACGAGCGCGAAGCGCCTTACTCACGTATGGCCATTCCTTACCTGCTGATCGGCAAGGTCGGCGAGAAGGGCACCTGGCTGCGCAAGGGCGACACCCACTTTGCCGACCTGCGCATCGACATCGTGCAGGCGCGAGCGACCCAGGTGGATGCCCAGCGGCGTCAGCTGCAGCTCGACAATGGCCAGACCCTGGCTTTCGACAAGCTGCTGATCGCCACCGGCTCGCACCCGGTGCGTCCGCCGATTCCCGGCCTGGACCTGCCCGGTGTACACACTTGCTGGACGCTGGAAGACGCACGCGCGATTGCCGCGCTGGCCAAGCCGGGCGCCAAGGTGCTGCAGATGGGCGCAGGCTTCATCGGTTGCATCATCATGGAAGCGCTCCAGCTGCGAGGGGTAGAACTGTCCGTCGTCGAAATGGGCGACCGCATGGTGCCGCGCATGATGGGCCCGATGGCTGGCGGCATGATCCGCGACTGGTGTGAGGCCAAGGGTGTGAAGGTGTTCACCTCCACCAAGGTGGAGGCGATTGAAAAGGCCGATGCCCCTGCAGGGCTGTTCGGCAAGATCACAGGCGCGCTGGGTCTGGGCGGTGGTTCGGGCACTGGCCTGCGTGTGCGCCTGTCGGGCGGCCAGACAGTCGATGCCGATCTGGTCATCAGTGCCACGGGTGTGCGCCCGGCGATTGGCTTTCTCAAGGACAGCGGCATCACTTGCCTGCAGGGTGTGCTGACTGACGAGCGCATGCAAACCAATGTGTCAGGCATCTATGCCGCTGGCGACTGCGCCGAAGCTTTCGACAAGGTCAGCGGCCAAACCATTGTGAGCGCGATCCAGCCCAATGCGGCCGAACAGGCCCGTGTCGCGGCCTTGAACATGGCCGGGCAGGACACCACGCTCAAGGGTGTCACGCAGATCAACGTGCTCGACACACTGGGCCTGATTTCCACCAGCTTTGGCAATTGGCAAGGTGTGGAAGGCGGTGAGCATGCCGAACTGACCGACCAGGCTGCTGGCCGCCACCTGAGCCTGCAGTTCAAGGACGACCTCATGGTCGGCTGCAACTCGGTTGGCTGGACCGAGCATGTGGGCGTGATGCGCGGTCTGGTCGAAGGCCAGGTGCGGCTGGGCGAGTGGAAAGACAAGCTGCTGCAGGACCCCACCAAGCTGATGGAGGCTTACCTGGCCTGCGCGCAAGGGCAAGGCGACTGGAGCGGGGCGCAGGATGCGCGGCGTCGCTAACACTTCCCATGAACATCACTTTCAAGCTGTTTGCCTCGCTGGGTGATTACCTGCCTGCGTCGGTGCGCCCAGCCAACGAAATGCCCTTGCCGGTGGCCGAGGGTGCCACCATCGCGCAGGTGATTGACCCCTTTGGCCTGCCGCCCAAGCTGGTGCACCTGGTGCTGGTCAATGGCAAGTACATCGCGCCGGACCAGCGAGCCACGCATGTCCTTCAGGATGGCGATGTGCTGGCCATCTGGCCGCCGATTGCGGGCGGTTGAGGCAGGCGGTTCAGGCGCGTTTTCCCGTGCAGTCTTTCTACCCTGAACGCTTCGAGCGCGACATGGCCACCACAGAGGCCGAATGGTTGGCGGCGCTGCCCAGGGCAGCGGGCGAACACCCTTGTGTTGTGCATACCGGTTGCGCCGAAATCCACATCGATGAAGGTCGCCTGCTGCTGCAATGGCACGCCTTGCCGCCCCGTGTGATCGCGTTGCTGCGCCTGCAACGCCTGGCAGTGGCGTTTGCTTTTGAAGGGGTGGACGATGCGGCACGCCAGCGTTTCATGAAGCGTTTTGACCTGACCATGCAGCGCGGTGGGGGGTAAGGGTGGACTCGTTGACACCAATGCGATGCGCGCTTGGCTCCGCCTAATTTCTCAGTCCCACCAAGGTGGCCTTCATCTCGCACACAGCTGTTTGTGTGTGTTCCCGCACAAAGCATCAATGAATGAATGTTTTGAAAATCAATTTCTTTGATTTTCGATTCGCACGGCCTGGCGATTTTGTGTCAAAAAACACACTCAGCAACTGACAACCCATGGTGATGCTGAAATTTTTGTTCCTTACCGAACCATTTGGCAGTGCAATGCCGATATGATTTTTTCAAATTTGTAGATTTGAAATTGGAGGAAACAATCTTGTCTCCCCGCTTGAACACCCTGCTGGCCAGTCTCCCCGAGACCGAATACCAAGCCCTGGCCAGACATCTGCAATTGATCTCCTTGCAAAAAGGGCAAGTCCTCTTCCGTGCTGGAGAGGTGCCTAGTCAGGTCTACTATCCGATCGGTGCCATTGTTTCGGGCATGTTGGATTCGGGAGACGGACAGCCAATTGAAACCTTCATGCTGGGCAAAACGTGCATGGTTGGGATTGCCGCACTGGGGCAGCCAAGTTTTTATCTCGCACGGGTTCGCAGCTCAGGTCTGGCTTACCGCATGTCCATGGAGGCGTTTCTTCGGGTCAGGTCAGAGTGCCCCACATACATTCAAGGTGCTCATGCGGCGACCAATCGCATGCTCATGCAACTGTCTCAATCCATCGTCTGCAGCAAGCGGCACTCGGTCGAGCAACAACTCATTCGCTGGATGCTGATCACTCTGGACCGAACCTTGGACAGCCATATCCACATCACGCATCAAGAGCTTTCGGAAATCCTGGGTTTTCGTCGTGAGGCCATCACCATGAACCTCGGAAAAATGACCGACCGCGGAGATATTCATGTCCGTCGCGGGGTGGTCGAAATCCTGAGCCGCGAGGCTTTGGAAGAGCGTTCCTGCACTTGTTACTGGATTGGCCAGCAGCAACTGCGTCCGGCTTTTCAGCAGCTTGTCGGCTTTGCTTGAGGTCACTCTCTTGCGGGCCACCACCTGGCTCGATAGGGGCCACCAACGTTTGCTGACGGAGATGACCAGGATTGCTCGCGTATGGTGACGGATCAGCGCATCCAGAGTGCTGCAACCGTCTTGAGCCCCAGCACGGTCAGCGCCAGCGATCCGAACAGGTGGACACTGGCGGTGCCCAGCGCCAGCGCATAACGTTGCTGCTGCAGCATGGCCACCACCTCGGCCGAAAAACTTGAAAAGGTGGTCAGAGCGCCCAGAAAACCGGTGACCAGTGTCAGTCGCCAGGCCGGATCGAGTTCGGGCATCTGCTGGAACACGCCCACGGCAACGCCCACCAGGTAGCCGCCAATCAGATTGGCCGCCAGCGTGCCCCATGGGATCAGGGCGCCACTGTGGCTCAGCCATAGGCCAAGCTGCCAGCGCGCCAGGGCGCCCAGGCAGGCACCGAAACAGATGGCGAGGACAGTTTGCATGATGCAGCCATTGTAGGAGGCCGCTCCTTCGCGAGCGGGGGCTCGCTCCTGCAGAGGGCCAGGGCTCAGAACGGTGGATCGTCGGCTGCAGCGGGCACTGCTTCGGCAGAAGCCGGAGTGGTCTGTGCACCCCATTCCATCTCGCCGCCCAGGGCGGCGATCAGGCTGTCCAGCAGGGGCGAGAGCAGGCCGGTGGACAGGGCCACGTCGGCGTCAAATCGGTCTTCGCTCTTGTCGGTGCCGCTGGCGTCCATCACGCCGTCCAGAAACTGCACCTTCTTGAGTTGCAGGGTTTCGGTCAGCACGAAGGCCACGCGGCCATCCCAGCTCAGGGCCAGTTGGGTGGGCAGTTTGCCTTCGGTCACATGCTTGCGCACATCTTCGGTGGCCAGGTGGTGGCGCACGTAGCGGATGCTGGCCGCGTCTTCCCCCGTGGCCTTGAGCGTGCATTCGCGCTCCACGCACAGGTCGGCCGGCCAGTCTTCGGGGTTGGGGGCCAGCAGCCATTCGGTCATGGCGGCCTGCGGCGTGGTGGCGGTTTGCAGCAGGGCGATGTTCAGACCCGGCAGGGCCTTGAGCAGTGCCGAGACCGCTTCGTCGGCCTTGCCCTGGCTGCCGGCATTGAGCACCAGGCGGCGTGCCTGCATGTCCAGCCAGACCAATACGCTGGACTGGCGGGCAAAGGCCTGCGGCAGCAGTGACAGCAGGATCTCGTCCTGCATGTCCCGTTTTTCCTTTTTGCCGGGTTTGCGGCCGGTGGACGCTTCGATCTCGGCCACCTGCTCGTCGAGCTTCTTGCGCACCACGTTGCCAGGCACGGCCTTGGATTCGATCACCAGCTTGGCGATCCAGTGTCCGCCGATCGATTCGATCAGTGGACCGTGTGCCTGCCCGCGCGGCTCGGCCCAGCCGACCGATTTGTCCTGGGTGGCGCCACACTCCGTAAAACGCTGGCCCTGCAGCGCGCTTTCCGCATCGCTCAGGCTGGGGCTCCAGCCCTCGCCGATGCGGTAAACCATCACATTCTTGAACATGCCATTCCTTTGAGGGAGCGGCGATCTTACGTGATGCGGTCAGGGGTCATGTGTTCCTCGTCCAGGCCGGACCAGCCATGCGCCGGCTCAGCGCGATGCCCCCATCAGCCAGTCGGGCACACTGGTCACGATGGACGGGAACACCGTGATCAGCACGATGCCCAGGATCATGCAGGCGAAAAACGGCAGCGTCACGCGCGCGATGCGGTTGCTGTCGATGCCGGTCATGTTCTGCAGCACAAACAGGTTGAAACCCACCGGTGGTGTGATTTCGGCGATTTCGATCAGCATGATGATGAAGATGCCGAACCAGACCAGGTCGAAGCCGGCTTTTTGCACCATGGGCAACACCACGGCGCTCGTGAGCACGATCATCGAGATGCCGTCCAGTGCAGTGCCCAAAATCAGATAGACCACCACCAGCACCGCGATCAGCCCGTAGGGTGACAGCTGCAGGCTGTGCACGAACTCGGCCAGTTCACGTGGGATGCCGGTGAAGGCCATGGTCTTGGTCAGGAAGGCCGCACCGGCGAGGATGAACATGATCATGCAGCTCACGCGGGTGGCGCCTACCAGACCTTGCCAGAAACTCTCCCAGGTCAGGCTGCGGCCGGCAGCGGCAATCGCCAGCGAGCCCACCACGCCCCAGGCTGCGCATTCGGTGGCGGTGGCGATGCCGGCCACCAGCACCCAGACGATGAACACAATCAGCAGCGTGCAGGGGATCAGGCTGCCCGAGCGGCGGATTTTGTCCCACAACGGTGTGGGTGCTTCAGGTGGCGGTACCTTGTCCGGGTTCTTCAGGCTCCACCAGCCAATGTAGGCCGAGAACAGGCCCATCAGCAGAAAGCCCGGCAGGAAGCCGGCCAGGAACAGGCGGATCACGCTGGCGTCAGCCGCCACCGCGTAGACCACCATGGTGATGGACGGCGGAATCAAAATGCCCAGGCCGCCAGCTGCGGCGAGCGAACCCAGCGCGATGTTGCGGTCATAACCGCGCCGCTCCAGCTCGGGCAGGGCCACCTTGGCAATGGTGGCGCAGGTGGCAGCCGATGAACCCGAGACCGAACCGAAGATGCCGCAGCCCAAAATGGTGGTGTGCATCAGGCGCCCCGGCACCTTGGACAGCCAGGGGGCCAGGCCGTCGAACATCTGCTCGGACAGTTTGGTCCGGTACAGAATTTCGCCCATCCAGATGAACATGGGCAAGGCCGCCAGCTCCCAGCTGGCCGCGGTTTCCCAGAACGATGAAAACAGGTTCTTGCCAGGCAGGGTGTTGGTGAAGAAGGCCTGGCCGACCCAGCCGACGATGGCCAGCGTCATGGCGATCCACACACCGCCGCCCAGCATGAGCAGCATCAGGAACAGCAGCAGGCCGCCGATTTCAAGCAGTCCCATCACAGTTCCTCCGAGAAGTCGCCGCGGGCGTGGCGTTCTTCCACGCGGGCCACGTAGCTGGGCTTGCCGCCGCGCAGCACGCACACGCATTCGTCAAGCACGGCAATCACCAGGATCAGGGCGCCGATCACAAAGCTCATCTGCGGAATCCAGATCGGGATGGCGACCATGTTGCCCGCAATGTCGTTGAACTCCCAACTTTCGTACGTGAAGCGCGCAGCCCAGTAACCCAGATAGCCAATGGCCACGGCGGCAATGGCCAGCGAGACGACCTCGAGCCAGCGGCGCACGGCAGGCGATACCGATTCGAGCAACAGCGTCACGCGCACGAAATCGCCGTTGCGAAAGCTGTAGGCCATGCCCAGAAACGCGGCTGCAGCGCACAGCCAGGCCACCACGTCATTGATCCAGGCCACGCGCCAGTCGAGCGAGCGACCGACCGAGGCATAAACCATGAGGATGAGGATGGCCAGCACGCACAGGGCGGCCAGTTGGCCACCCGCGGCATACAGAGCGTCGAAAAAACGCCGCCAGCGGCTGGCGCTGGCGGAGGGTACTGCGTTCATGAAGGGCTTATCGGTTGTAAGCGTCGATCAGGGCCTTGCCCTCGGCACCGGACTTGTCCAGCCACTCCTTGAGCATGGTGTCGCCGACCTTCTTCATGTCGGCCTTGAGCTGGGCCGATGGGGCGGTGACGGTCATGCCGTTGGCCTTGAGTGTGGCCAGGGTGCTTTCGTTGACCTTGCGGGACTCTGCCCAGCCACGGGTTTCGGCATCCGCTGCGGCTTTCATCACGGCGTCCTGCGTGGCCTTGTCGAGCGCGTCAAAAGCTTTCTTGTTGGCCAGTACAGCGTTCTTGGGCAGCCAGGCTTGCACGTCGTAGTAATACTTGAGGTGTTCGTAGAGCTTGCTGTCCACGCCGGTGGCACCAGATGTCATGGTCGATTCGACCACGCCAGTGGCCAGGGCCTGGGTGAATTCGGCCGCCTGCACGGTCACCGGCTGTGCGCCCACCAGTTCGGCTATGCGGGCGGTCGAGGGGCTGTAAGAGCGCCACTTGATGCCTTTGAGATCGGCGGCGCTGTTGATCGGCTTCTTGCTGTAAATGCCCTGTGGCGGCCAAGCCACCGAGTACAGCAGCACCATGCCCTGCTCGGCGAGCTTTTTCTCCATCAGGGGTTTCTGGGCCTTGTAAAGCTTGATCGACTCGTCGTAGCTGTCGGCCAGGAAGGGCAGGCCGTCTGCGGCGTAAATGGGCCATTCGTTGCTGAAGTTGGCCAGCAGGATCTCGCCCGCCTGGGCCTGGCCGCCCTGCACCGCGCGTTTGATCTCGGGCGCCTTGAACAGCGAGGCGTTGGCATGGACCGTGATCTTGAGCTTGCCGCCGCTGGCCTTGTCCACATCGGCGGCAAACTGGTTCAGATTGACCGAGTGGAAGTTGGTGGCCGGGTAGGCTGCGGGCAGGTCCCATTTGGTCTGGGCCTGCGCAGGGGCAGCGTAGGCGAGCACGCAGGCCACTGCTGCAGACATGAGGCTCAGGTTCAGGGTACGGCGTTTCATGAGGGCTCCTGGAAAAGGGATGTTCAAGCCGAGCAAGACGCGTACCAGCGGTACGGCATCATCCTGGTGCATCGGTCTGGCGTTGACTGTATGCAAGCAGGCGGTGTTGGGGATCGGTGATTTCCCTTAATGTCGACATTTTGTTGGCATTTTGTTGTTGATGGCTCTAGACTTTGTGCTCAGCCAATCCCTGCACCTTTGTTGTGCGCATGCACCATGTCACGCAAAAGCATCGCTTCACCATCCTCGACCACCCCCATCGTTTCTTCCGCCCATCTGGTGTCGCCAGACAGTGCGCAGATGAGTGAGTTCGAGTTCGGCTTGATTGTGGCCGGCAATGCCTTTCACCGCTGGGTGGTGCACTGCATGTCGGCGGCGGGGCTCAAGGACCTGACGCCGCTGGATGTGCTGGTGCTGCACCATGTGACGCACCGCGCGCGCGACAAGCGGCTGGCCGACATCTGCTTCATCATGAACATCGAAGACACGCACCTGGTGAACTACGCGCTCAAAAAGCTGCTGGGCCTGGGCGTGGTGGCCTCCAGCAAGAATGGCAAGGACGTGACCTACGCCGCCACCGACAAAGGGCAGCAGCTGGTGCAGCGCTACCGCGAGATTCGTGAGGCTTGCCTGATCTCGGCGCTCAAGGCCGATGAGAGCCTCAACCGTGACATCGGTGATCTGGCCCGCTTGTTGCGTGTGCTGTCGGGCATGTACGACCAGGCGGCGCGTTCTGCCGCTTCCCTCTGAGCATCACCATGACCAACCCTGTGACATCCTCCCGCTGGCAATTCTGGATCGACCGCGGCGGTACCTTCACCGACATCGTGGGCAAGCGCCCGGACGGCACTTTGGTCACGCACAAGCTGCTCTCCGAAAACCCTGAGCAGTACCGTGACGCGGCCGTTGCCGGCATCCGCCACCTGCTGGGTCTGAGGGCCGGTGAGCCGGTCACCCCCGAGCAGGTCGAATGCGTGAAGATGGGCACCACCGTGGCCACCAACGCGCTGCTCGAGCGCAAGGGCGAGCCCACGCTGCTGGTCACCACGCGTGGATTCAAGGACGCGCTGCGCATCGCCTACCAGAACCGCCCGCGCCTGTTTGACCGCCAGATTGTGCTGCCCGAGCTGCTGTACGAGCGTGTGATCGAGGCCTGCGAGCGCGTGGGTGCGCATGGCGAGGTGGTGGAGCCACTCGACGAAGCGCACCTGCGCGAACGCCTGTGGGCTGCCTACGACGCGGGCCTGCGCAGCGTGGCCGTGGTCTTCATGCACGGCTACCGCTACACCGACCATGAGCAGGCCGCTGCCCGCATCGCGCGCGAAGTGGGCTTCACCCAGGTCAGCACCAGCCACGAGACCAGCCCGATGATGAAGTTCGTCAGCCGGGGCGACACCACCGTGGTTGATGCCTACCTCTCGCCCATCCTGCGCCGCTATGTGGACCAG
>JACCEC012178192.1_pt1 | contig 19675 bp, 12 predicted proteins | sample 7450121 | NCBI WGS metagenome assembly JACCEC01 (sample SAMN15323455, study PRJNA562643) | freshwater metagenome | isolation source: river surface water | place: USA:Blue River Watershed | collected 2017-08-18 | reverse complement strand
ATGATTGTGATTTAGAAGTTGCAATTATATTACTATAATCTAAATTATCTAATGTTTGTCTTATAGTTGGTTTTGTATTATCATTTGGATTAAATGATTGTGATTTAGAAGTTGCAACTAAAGTATTATAATCAATTTGATAATCATTTCTTTCTAATTCAGGTAGATTAATAGAATTTTTATTATTATTATATATAGATGTTAATCCAGAAATATTTTGATTATTAGGTTCAATATATATATTTCTTGTAGATTCTTGTGGTATTCCAGAAGTTCGTAAATCAAATTTTTGTAATGTTTGATCTTTTGGTACACCTATCATTTCTTTACTTAATAAAGATCTATTACTTAAAACAAGATTATAATTATCTCTAATAGCAGCAGAAGAAATTTGTGATTTAGGAATTAAATCATCTTGATTTAAATTTTTAAATTTTTCAGGTCCTCTTTTAATTAGTGGTGGGATAACAGAACGTTTATTAATATTATTTTTACCTTTAATAGGTTCATTAGTATAAGATATTTTTGGTTTGTCTAAACGTCTTAATTCATCAGTTAATTTTGGTAATACTCTTGTTGTATCATGATAACCAGTATATTTATTATTATTATTTGGACCTATTTGTTTAGGTTCGAATGGTTTTTCATTTCTTTTTTCTAATCTTAAGGAATCTGAATATCTATTTTCAAAAATATTAGTAATAGCAGGTGCGCCATTTACATAAGACATATCTTTAACAGGTTGAAAAAAAGGTTCAATTTCAGTTTTTTTTAAATAATTTCTTGACGAACCACTATAAATATCTAATTTTAAAGGTGTTGTTTGTTCATTATAATCATTAAATTGTTCAAAATCTCTTTTTTTTGTATTCATTGAAAAACATTCTTTAATATTATTATCAATTTTATTATCAAATGGTGTAAAATTATTATTTACTTCATTAAAACTTGATACATCATTATTTTTAATAACTTGTAATTTAAATAAATCATCATATTTATCATCATTACTTACATTATCTGTATACATGCCATTTTCACCATTATAACGCCATGATGAAGGAGGAATAATATTAGTTATACTTGGATTATTTGCATCTTTCATTCTTGATTGATAAAAATTATTTAAATAATTTTTATTTTGTTCAATTATGTTAGAATGATATTTAGAATCAAAATCAGTTATTTCCATACTATTAATAATTTATAATATATTTATTTTATTAAAATAAATATATTATAATTAAAATAAATTATTTAACAATACTATCTTTTGCAATTAATCGTGTATTTACACCACATCTATTATTTCCAGTTTGTAAAGTATTTTCATAACCATTATAAAAATAATTAGTATGTGGAACTATTGGATAATCAAAACGTGATATTGTTGTTTCTCTAATAAAAATTGGTGGATTTTCAAGACGTGTATTAATATCTAAAAAATCATGATTATTACAATTTTCTTTAATAATATTATTACTAATTTTATTAGATATAATATTTCTTTCTTGAATAGTTCTACCATTCATTTCATGTGATAATGGTAAATCTAAATTTTTTAAATGAGATTCTAAATCTATTAAATTTTCAATATTTGTATAATCTAAACTACTTATAAAAGCTGCTTTTGAACCCATAGGAATATTACTATTAATACAATAAGTATTACTTATTTTTTCACTATTTATAACTTGTTTACTTGGTCCTTCAGTTGTATTTTTTAACATAGGATAATAATTTTCATCATAATTTTGTCTACAATAAATTCCTGACATTTATAATATTACATATTATAGATATTATTTTTAAAATATTTTTTATTCAAATCTTTTCATATTAGTAGGAATAATATCTCTATCACATAAATAAGGATTAATTACAATATTATTCGCACATTCATCTAAATTAGAATTATTACCAAAACAACCTTGAAATTTTTTATCATTATTATAAGTTAATGGTCTATTAATTCCTTTTAAATTATTTTCTATTTCAGTAATTTTTTTAAAATTTTCAGGGTTATTATCTAATGTTGCTTCTTTATTATTATTACATAAAAAACAATTATTTATATAACCGTAATTATGAACACATATATTCATATTTGCTTTCATATTTGGATTAATATTATAATCTTTAAATAATGCATAATCAGTTTGCGTATCATTAATTTTTTTATATTCATTTAAATAATTTTCATCATATTGAGAACGAGAATAAATACCCGACATAATATATATATATTATAATATATAATATTTTTAATTTTAATAAAAATTTAATTTTAAAGAAAATATTTTTTATTTAAATGTCTTGTATCTTCAGGTAAAGAAGATATGTATTTTGATGTTTGAAAATTTTTATGTGTTAAATATATTCTATCATTATCTATATCTCTTAACATTTTATTATTTAATCTTGATGATTCGCCAAATTTTAATAAACTAAAATTATTTAAATTACTATATCCTAAATTAATTTGTGAAGGATTAGTTATATATTCAGAATAATTTAAAGATTGTTTTTTATTACATGTATATATTTTTTCATTAACAGTAAAATTATCACATTTTGGTCTTGTAAGTAGTGTTTCTAAATCTGAATTATAATTTAAAATATTAATTTCATTTTTAATATCATTTATATATTTTAATTTTTTTTCAGTCATATATTAATTAATTAATATAAAAAAATGATTTAAAAAAATAATTATATAATTATTTATCAATGGAGCTTGATAAATTAATTTTAGAAAGATTAAACGTTATTAATAATGTTATACCAACTATTGTTAAAGCTGATAGTATGTTTTCTATACCATTAATTATTGAATATTTAGAAACATTAAGTAATTCAAATAAAATTGATAAAGATTTTGCAAAAGTAATAAAAAATTTTTATTTAATGGACTCTGGATGTATTTTACTTGATAATTATAAAGAAAAACGATATTGGGATATTGGAAATAGTATTGGTTCTACAAGTAATACATATTTTATTGGTTTTGACCCATCGACTAATATTGTTGGATTATATTATAAATTAGATGAACAAGGACAATATAAATTAATTGATGTAACAAATAATGATGAAAATCATGATATTATTAAAACAGCAGGATTTTCACGATTTGAAAATTTAAAATCAACAATTAATAATATTAATAAAACACGTTTAATTAATGTTGATAAATCACAATTACCATCTGTTAAAATTCAACAAGATGGAAAAGTAGAATTAGATTATTTAAATATTGATACAGAACCAAATAAAATAGTAATTTTAAATATTATGTTAAGTCCTTATTTAATGAAAGAAGAAAATATTAATATATTAAAAGTTATTGCTCATAATTTATCTAATAAATCTTAAATCACGATATGATTCACAATTATTAGCATTACTTTTACATGTTTTATTAGATATATTATATAATTCATTTAAAAAATTATTAATATTATTTGGATAATCAGTAACAGGTAATGTATAATATATACGTTCTAATAATTTAGTATTATTAGGTCTATTAATATCTTCATAAACATTAAATCGAAGATTATCAATTACTTTTAATTGATCTAAATTATCACATGCTTTTACATCTAATTTACTTCCAATAACATAAGGATTAGCCATAGGGTTATTAATTGTAGAATCTCTACATAATTTATTATTGTTATCAATTTTTTTTTTTGTTGTATTATAATATAAAATAATAATATATAAAATAATAATACTAAATACTATTACTAATTTAAAATTATTTAATATAAAATACGATATAATAATTAAATAAAATAATATTCTAGTAATAATATTATAAAAAGTGTTAATATCAATATTAGTATATGGTATAATTTCATTATATTTTTCTATTAAAACATAAGGTTCTTCAAACCAGAATAATTCTTTTTTCATAATAATATAAATAATATTATTATTAAAATTAATTTCCAAGATTTAATTTAGAATAAAAATCTTCCATTTCTGCTATTTGTTCTTTTGTTAATGAATTATCATCATTTTTTTCTTTATTATCATCTGATGAATTACTCATCATATTAGATATAATATCCATTGGATTAAAATCTTTATTACTAGTCATATTTTTTAATACATCACTATTAACCATTTTTTTAATTTCTTCACTATTTCCAACTTCTGATGCTAATTTATTCATAATACTATTCATATTTGGTAATTTATTAACATTTATATCTTTAATTGATTCTTTAATATTTTTTGGATTAGACATTATCCCCATCATTCCAGAAACTAAATCATTCATTGTTATTTTTCCATCTTCAAACATATTTTTATATTTTTCACCAATATTTTTTGTTGAATTAAATAAATCATCTACACCATCACTATTATTTATATTTGTTTTAATATCATCTAATATATCATTTACAAATGTTGTATTTGTATTACTTGTGTCTATATCCATATTTTTTATAATAGTTTGAAATATATCATTAAACATTTTAAATTCTTTTTTTTCTTTTAATTTATCAAATATATCTTCATCTTCATCTAAACTTTCATTTTTTTCTGAAACTATTAATGTTTGATTATTGTCGTCTTCAATATTTATATTTTTTACTAATGCTGATAATATTTCTTTATTAGGTTCTGGTAAAGCATATTCATGTAAAAGATATACACTATGAATATAATCCCATAATAAAATTGTTTTTTCTTCATCATTTTCAAATTCTTTTAATTCTTCTAATAAAATTATATCATCTATTTTTTTTAATTTTTTATGAATTATATATTTTACTAAATTATTATTATCTCTTGAACTAATATGAAAATTTTTAAATTTATCTAAAAAATTTTCAGGTATTTTTTTATCTATTTTTTCAAATAGTGTTGATGTTTTTTGATTGATAACATCTATTATATCTTCTGAAAACTTATATTCCATTATAAAAAATATTATATAATTTTTCTTTAAATCATTTAATAATTTTATATTTAAATTTTTGACATATAAATAATTGTTATTTCAAAAAATATTTGAAAATATTCAAATAAATTATTTTTATTTTCTTCATTTAAATGTAGTAAGATTTTTTTAAAAATTATTATTAAATCTGTTATTTCTAAATTATTTTTATATTTATCTTTATATTTTTGCAATGATGAATCATTTTCAAAATTATACGATGCAATATAATCAGTATTTTTTTGTTTTACTGCTTCTACAATACTATTATTTTTTAATATATATTTACCTAATGATTCAATAAAATATATTTTTGTTATATGAATAATACTATTAGCTATATTTTTATAATATATTATATCATCTTTAATAATTTCATCAATCAATTTATTTTTATATAAATCATTTATAATAAATTCTATTTGATTTATAAATTCTAATAATTGATCATTAAAAATAATTATAATATCTGCTTTATTTAATTTTTGAATTTCACATAAATTATTCATAATAATATTATATATTAATAATCTTTATATTATTTATATATAACATTAAAAGTCAAGAATGAATAAACCAATTTTAATAACTGATGCTATAATATATACAAAAAAAAAATTTATTATTATTATATCTGGGTTAGATCAAGTCATTGTTAATGATATATGTTTAGAAATGGCACGCGAATTAAAGTATACATATGTATCATTTTTAAATAATCCAATTAGTGACGAACAAAAAGATTATAATAATATTTATTATAGTATTAAATCATTATTAGAAACAAAGCCACAAGGTATTATTATATCATTATTATCATTACCTAATAAATTTAATATTATTGATGTTAATATTCATATTAATTTATCCATTAATAAAAATTATTTTGATACTATTTATAAAAAATATAAATATTCTAGTGATTTTTTAATTAAATATAATGAAATATTAAAAACAAATTCTGTTAATAAATATATTAATATTAAATTAAATTCTGATTTAGATGAAATAAAAGATATTATTTTTAATAATATTATTACATCTATTGAAAAAACGTATTATGGAAAAGAAAATTATGAACAAATATTAAAAAATAGAAAAAATAATAATTATTCTACTAAAAAACAAATATCAACAGATGAATCAACTGAAGAACCAACAACAACTGAAGAAGAACTAACAATAACAGAAGAAGAACCAACAACAGAAGAATCTTTAGAAGAACATAATACTTCTAAAAGACAAATAATACCATATGAAAAAACAATTAAAAAACAAATAAAACCTGATTCAACTAAAAAAAAAACAATAAAAAGACAAATAAAACCTGATACATCATCATCTGATGATTCGACTGAAAAAAATACTTCTAAAAGACAAATAAAACCAGATACATCATCATATGATTCATCAGATGAATCTAATGTTTCATCTACAGATTCAATTGAAAAAAATACTTCTAAAAGACAAATAAAACCTGATACATCATCATCTACAGATTCGACTAAAAAAAATACTTCTAAAAGACAAATAAAACCAGATACATCTAATGATGATGATTCATCTGATGATGATATATCAGAAGATGATTCATCTACAGATTCTACTGAAAAAAAAACAATTAAAAAACAAAATACTTCTAAAAGACAAATAAAACCAGATACATCTGATGATGATTCATCTAATGAATCATCAGATTCATCAACATATAAAAAACAACCTATAGTAAAAAAACAACCTAAATTAAAAGAACAACCTATAGATAAAAAACAACCTAAATTAAAAGAACAACCTAAATTAAAAGAACAGCCTATAGATAAAAAACAACCTATAGTAAAAGAACAACCTATAGATAAAAAACAACCTAAATTAAAAGAACAACCTAAAATAAAAGAACAACCTAAATTAAAAGAACAACCTAAATTAAAAGAACAACCTAAATTAAAAGAACAACCTAAATTAAAAGAACAACCTAAATTAAAAAAACAACCTATAGATAAAAAACAACCTAAATTAAAAGAACAACCTAAATTAAAAAAACAACCTATAGATAAAAAACAATCTAAATTAAAAGAACAAATAACATCTGAAAAACCTAAATTAAAAGAACAAATAATTACTAAAGAAAAATTTATTATAGATTGGTCATCTATTTCTGAAGAACCATTCATAACAGATGATCAATTAATAACAGAAGATAGAATATTAAAATAAAAAAATTGAATAATAAAAATATTTAAAAAAAAAGATTATAGTATTAATATATAAAATGTCAAAAATAGATGCTAATATAATTATTAAAGAAAAACAAGAAAGTAAAGATGGATATAATAATAACTATGTATTATTTAAGTTCAGTGGTAAAGAAATAAATTATATTATAATAAATACTATTAGAAGAACAATTTTAACTTTAGTTCCTAGTTATGCTTTTGATCCTGAAAATATAATTATTGAAAAAAATACAAGTGTTTATAATAATGATTATATGAAATTAAGATTAAGTAATATACCAGTAATTAATCCATCTTATGAAAAAATGATAATTAAAAATGATTTATCTTCTTTAGAAAATATATTAGAATTAGAAGAAGCCGCGAATATTATTAATTTTGAAAATAAAAGTACTTTAACTAAAGAAGAAGAAGAAAAGAAAAAAGAATTTCAAACAAAATTATTAAATAATTTTCAAATACATATTACAGCAATTAATGAAACAAATAGTATATTACCAATTACAACAGATAATGTAAAATTTATGATAAAAAATAAAGAAATAAAAACAGTTTATCCTTTACCAATTCTATTATTAAAATTAAAACCTTCAGAACCTAGAATACATATTAAAGGTGAAGAATTTAAAGCAACATGTTATTCAAGTTTAAATATACCATTAAAAAATGCAATATATTTATCATGTAATATTTGTTCTTATGATGAAATAGATTCAAATACATTTGAATTTAAATTATCATCTATGAGACAAATATCTGAAGAAATGATAATAAATTATGCATGTAATATAATAATTATAAAATTAAATAAAATTAAAGAAAAAATTATTAATGCTATTCATAAATATAAAGATGAAAAAGTATTATATGAAGCAGAATTAATAATTGAAAATGAAAATCATACAATGGGAAATGTTATTACTAGAGTTATACAAGATAATCCTGATATTGAATACTGTGGATATAAAATTGATCATTTATATATTAATGAATTAACATTAAGATATAAAACGAATGGTAAAAGTATTGTAGAAATTTTAGAATCATCAATAAATTATTTAATTAATTTATATAAACATTTATTAAAACAAATTGATAAATTATAATTTTATCTTAAAAAAAATTGAAATTATTTTATTTTATAAAATAATTAAAAGTTATAAGTAATTATTGTAATGTCTGTAAACAATGAAGTTATTAGAACATGTTGTTCTTTAATTAACAATAAAATGAAAATATTACTAATAGATTATCATAACACAGATGTAAAAATAATAGAATTATTATTTAAATATATAGATGATATTTCAATAAAATATAATGTATCAAAAAATATAATACTAAACTATAATGTATATGAATGGTATTTTAGTAATTTTTTAAATTCACTTTTAACATGTATGTTTAATCCAAATATTTTAATATCTTTAAATAATTTAGAAATAAAATTAAGTCATGTTCAAATACATGACTTAATTTACCATATATATAAACTTATAGTTTATAATAAATGTAAGCGTTATATTATTGATTATTATAATAATACATTTATTGAATCTTTAAATCGTCTTAATGATTCTACTCATAATTATACAAAAAAATATATACCTTTATTAAAAATAATTTTTAAATATGGTCATAATTTAGTTAATAAACAACAAAAATTAATTGAAGCAAAAGTAGTAAAAATATTTCATAAAAAAAGATGTTTAAGAATAATTAGTAATTTTGTTAGTAATATTATATGGAATCCAGAATATAAAATTGGTAAGAAAAGAATTAAATTATTAAGTGATAAATTTAATTTTCTTAAATTAGAAAATTATTAAATAAATATAGAACCAATACCACTTGTTATTCTTAATATACTATATGATCTAGCATAAATTTTTATAATTCCATTATCAATTGTTTTATTTAAATTAAATTTAAATAATTTATTATTTAAATATGTAAAAGAACATGAACCAGAAGGTTGATAAGATAAAGGATATAAACAAAAAGGATATACATGTATACCATCTAAAAATGTTTTTTCATAATATGTATGAGGATAAATTAGTGATGTTAAATATGCTTCAACATTAGAAAAACGGTCATGACCATTAAAATTTAAAGATACATTCTTAAAATAAGTTTCATATTTATCATATTGTTTTAAATATAATTTATTATTATCTTGAATAATAAAAAAAATATCTTTAATAGGATTTATAAAATTTAATTTAATATTACCAGAATTTATTAAAGATATATTTTCATAACAATATTGTGTTTGTTCTATTAAATATTCATGTCTCATTTTTGAAAATAATTCTCTTTCATAATCACTTAAATAAACAAAATTACCTATTAATTCAAATTTTAGTTTTAAATCTCCTATAATTGAAGCTCCATCTTCAATATAAATTAATTCATTTAATTTTCTTGTTGTTGCTTCAAAAATTAATTCACTATTTTGTAATGCAATTAATGGCAAAGCTAAAAAATATTTATTTTGAAAATAAAAAGGTAATGGAATATATAAATTAGTTTTATTTTTAATAGTAGAGTCATAATTATATAATTTTTCAATATTACCTATCATTTTATAATATCCATCATATTTACTATTATTCATTGAAATATGAGACCATATATGAATCCAGTCAGATGTTAATTCTTGTAATGTATAATCATTAATTCTAAAATTTATTTTAGAAAAAAGATAATGTCCAATAAATTTAATCCATGAAATACGTGGTTTAATAGGTCTATTTATTATATTATTTAATTTTATCATATTATTAATTTTTTTTTGTAAATTAATATTAAATTGTGAAATAATATTATCATGATAATCTATAAATTTAATATTATTAAAATGTTGATTATAAATTTTACTAATTTTATCATTTGGTAATTTTAATAATGGATTATCATTATTAATATTTTGTATTATATCTAATAAAATATTTTTTTTATAACTACTAATATCAGTATTATATATTAAATTATTAATATTATATTTTTTTATTATATCATTAAAATTAATTTTTGTAAAATATATATCTAATAATGTATTAGTATCTAAATTATCTAAAATATTTAAATTATCAATCATATGACCAATTCCATTTCGTAATATATATATTTGATTTTCATCATAATTAAAATCATTAGTATTCCAAGTAATTTTTACAATTTTATATAAATTTATATCATATTTATCAATAATAAATAATGGTTTTGAATCATTTAAATAAACCCAATCATAAAAATCAATATAATTATTTTCATCTTTACAAATTAAAAAAATAGAATTATTATCTTTATTAAGCCATTGTAAAATTTTATATTTAAAATCAGAAAAATTATCTAAAAAAGTTTCTAATGCAATTAAACATTGATTGATATTTATTAATCTATATATATCATTTAAATTATTATATAATACTAAAGTATTATTAATAGTAAAATCTTTTAATATATTATTTAAATTAATAAAATCATCAATATTATTTATATATTTAATAAAATTATTAATATTATCAATCATATAACCAAAATTTACAAATTCAATATTATAATTTTCATATGTAAATATAATATTATTAATATTTGTTATTTGTTCATTAATAATATTAATATTATTAAGACTATTATTAATTATATTTATATTAATTGAAAATAAATCAATTGTGGGTAAATATGTTATGCAATTATTTATAATTGGTAATTTTAATAATAAATTTTCAATATTATTACAAAAATAATTATTAAATAAATTAGTAAAATTGTTTATATTTTTTCTTAATGAAATATTATTATATAAAATATTATCAAATAAATTATTATTTGTTGCATAAGTATTCATTAAATTTACAACTATATTTATTGTTCTTGATAAATCACTAAATTGATTAATTTTATTAGTTTGATTAACTATAAAATTTAATTTATTAATTATAGTTGTGTTTGAATTAGATAAATTACTATTAATAGTTGTAATACCAGTATATAATGTTCTAAATGATTCAATAATATTTTTTGAAGATTGTAATAATTCAAATAAATCAATAAATGGAATATTAACTTCTTTATCTTCAATTATAGTTTTAAGATCTGGCATTGACCTTGCTAATGTTGTTATAATTGGAAACAATGACATAAAATTATTTATTTCTAAAATATCATTTTTTAATAATTTTATTTTATTTATAATATCTGATATTAATGATAATTCATTTAATATATTAATTGATTCATTTATTTTATTTTTTATATTATTTGAATCAGAAATAATATAAATTAATTTATTAATTATTTCTTCATTAGTAATAGTATTTAAACTCGAATCTATTGTATTATTTATATAATCATTTACATCTCTATATATTATATCTAATGGTGTACCTAATTTTAAAAAAATATTTATAATATCATTTAATGTATTTAATGAATGTAATGAATTAATAATATTTTGTAAATATGAAGTATTTTTTAATAATTTAATAATATCATCAATATTATTCGTTTCTAAATAATTTGCTAATTCTGTAATATTTTGTATATTATTTTGAATATTATTATTAATATTAAAAAAATTAATAATATTTTTTGAAATATCTTTAGTTAAATATAAATTACCAATATTATTATTAAATGTATCTAATTGTTTATTTAAATTTTTCCAATAAGTATTAATAATACTATATAATGTTAAATTATTTGATGTATCTGATAAATTATTTAGATATATTATATTATTTGTTTTAATATTATCAACAAATAATACTATATTTTCTGATAAATCTGTTGGTAATATAACAGAACTAAATATAGTTTCTAAATTATTTAATATTGTTACAATTTCTCCATTATTTTGTTCATTAAAAAATTTACGTAATGGATAAAAAGTACTTTTTAATAAATTAGTATTTGTTAAAAATTCTGCAATAAAATCACATTGATTAATTAATTCTAAATATAATGAACCATAATTATTAATTATTACTGATTCATTTTTTATTTGAGTTATATTTATATTTTTTACTGTTTTAACAATAGTTGAATAATATGATGTATAATTAATAATACTTTCAATATTATTTTTAATATTCATTAAATTTGACATATTATTATATAATGTTGGAACAAATGATAAGTTTTTATTTATTGTTATTAAATTATTTGATATATCATTTATATCATTTATATCATTATATATTGTATTTATATCACTAGGTAAACTATTGAATATATTTGATAAATCAGTTAAATTATTTACAATATTTATTAAATTACCAGATACATCATATATATCTGGTAAATTTGTTACAATTATATTATTAAAAAAACTTTGTAATATTATAATTATATCATCTGATATTTTTATTGGTGTATAATATTGTTTATAATATGATTTCCATGATATATAATTATAATTATCTATATAACCTATTTTATAATTATAGTTATTTTCAAATATAAAACCATCATTTATTTCAACTTGTAAAATATTATTATTTACATCTATAATTTTCATTGGTCCATATATTTCATATAACTTATATATAACTATATAATCATTTATTTTTGATGTTGTATTATTTACTGTTATGTAAATTATATTATCATTTTGAATTATATTATTTACATTTGTAATATTTATTATATTATATGATTTATTCTTTGATTTAAAATTATAATTATTCCATTTATAATAAGACATTGCTAAAATATTATTTATTTTATATTCATACTTTATTTTTTTGTCTATATAGTTATATTTATAACCAAATGGTAAATTACTTAATCTAATTAATTCTCCATTTAATATTTTTAAAGTTTCATTTACATTTTGATCAATATTCCAATTTAAAGTATCTAATAATATTTTTTCATCATCTGTTATTAATTCTCCAATATACCAATATTTTTTATTATTTATTATAAAATAATTATTTTTATTTTTATTATTATATATATTATTAAAAATAAGTTTTTTTATTTCTATTTTAACTTCATCTAATTCTTGAATTTTATTTATTTCATCATTTGATAAAGTTAAATAAAATTTTTGTTTAAAATCAATTTCTTTTTCAATACTAAAATGAATATTTGTTATAATATCATTATTATTATAATAAGAATATGTATTATTATAATCAATACAAAAACTATTATTTATTAATTTAATTTGTTTATATTGATTAATATTATTATAATTATTAATAGAATCTAAAACAGAATTTGTTAAACCATATGAATTAACTATATTAGTCCAAAAAGATATTAATATATTAGCTTCCCAAGATTGATTACAAGGTAATATAGAATTTCTTAATATTAAATTTAATAAAATTGGATTTGTAAAATCTGTATTATATAATTGTTTATTAATATCAAATATTAAATCATTTAATGTTATTGTACTATTAAAAACATCATTAATAATATTTGTAATAAATAAATTATCAGATATATCATAAATATTTCTCATCGTTGAAGGTTCTAATTGATTAAATAAATAATGTACTATTTTTGTATTTTTATCATAAATAATTTTTTCTAATATTGTAAAATTTGTATCTATAATTTTATTATTTATTATTTCATATAATTTATTAATAATTGGATAATATTTATTATTATATATTATATATATTAAATTATTAGATGTATCAAATAAATTATTTTTATTTTTATATTCATATATAGGATTATAAACATTATTTAAATCAATACTATATACATCGTAATTATAAATATAATATGGTTGAATATTATTATTTAAATCTTTATAAATACCATTATCAATAATATATAATAAATTATTATTACCATTAACAATACCTATATTTGTATAATTTAATATTTGATTATTGGAACTATCATATAAACCTAAATTATTATTTATAATTTTTAATTTATAATCTTGTATAGTAAATTCATTAAAAATTTCCCATTCTATAGCTTTTTTAAATTCTTTTGTTGAATATAAATTATCTGATAAATTATTACCAAAAATAGAAATATAATTATTAATTATATTTGTTTCATCAACAGTATTTAATTTTAATAATTTTTTATATTTATTGTAATTATTTAATATAATATTTTGATTATTAATATAAATATTATTAATAAAATTAATAATTTTATTTCTAAAAAATATATCATATTTAAAATAAAATTTATCATCAATAAATGTTGAAGATACTTGTAAATTATTATCTATTAAATTATTATAATATGGATTAATTCTAGGAAATATTAAATCATAAGTATTCCAATTAAAACCTGACATCGTTTCAATATCTCTTAACATATTATAAGAACTTAACCCTACTACATGAACATTATTAAAAATATTATTATATAAATTTAAAAAATTAATTTTTGTAGTATTAAAATATTCAAGTAAATAATTATAAGTATAATTATTATAATATTGTTTTAATACTTGTATTAAATAATCAGTTAATATATTATATATTGAATAATTATTAATATTAATAATATTACCAAAACTATTATTATTATTTGTTGTTACTATTTTATAAGTAGTATTATTAACAGTATCATTAATAGTTTCTTCACTTAAAATACTATAAATATTCATCATTACTTCATTTAAAACATAATATATTTCTGCTAATTGTTCTTTATCATTAGAAAATTCATTTTGACTATGATATAAAAAAAAGTTAATATTATTTAACGATGCACCATTAAATATTTGTAATTTATAATTATCAAATGTATTCCAAAAATTAATATCACTTTCTCTTGATTTTATATCAGGTAAATAATAATTTTCTAATTTATTACAAAGATAGTAAATAAGCCATTGTAAAACTTCAATTGAATTAATATTTGTTAATTCAATATCTGTATATGTTGGATTAAAATCTATTAATTCAGATATTGAATAAAATCTTATTAATTTATTATTACTTGATATAAATGATTTATTATTTAAAAAATATATACATTTACTTTTAATATTATATTCAAAATAATTATTAAATAAATTTGTTATAATATGATTTATTATTACTTGATCATAATAATTTGAAAAGTTATTAATTATTAATATATTTCCAGCAGATGCTAAAGTTGACATTGATGAATTTCCTTTAATAGTTGTATGTAAAATATCTTGTATTAAATGCCATAAATTATTATAAAAATATATTTTAGCATAAAGTAAAAATTGTTCATTAGTTATTTTATTAATTATTTTATTTATTAAATATTTATAAAAATCTATTATAATTGTATTTAAAAAAACATTACGATTTTTTATATCAATAACATTTCTTTGTTTAGTAATATAATCATCTGGAAAATAATCATATGAATATATTAATCTAATTTTATCATTTATAAAACTAGTGACAGCTTCTGAGCCTGTTATATCAAAAATTATATAAAATGATAAATTATTTTTTGATGATTTTGTATAATATAAAAGTGCTAGAAATTTTTTAAATTCTTGATAATTTGGAGGAACTATATACATATCAAAATATATATCATTTTTTTCATATTCTAATATTGTCCAATTATTAAATGAAAATGATAAATTAGTTAATTCATTATCTGAAAATATATTTAATGATTTTAAAATATTTATATCTGATATATTTATATTATTATATTTTTCATTATTAATAAATTCTTTTATTTTTTCATTATTATCAAAAAAGTTATTATTTGATAATTTTATTGCATTATTTGAGATATCATTCGAATTTGCTAGCACTAAATTTATATTTTTTTTTAATAATATTTCATTTGCAATAAGTTTAATTCTTACTTTTAATGTTGGCATTGATTCGTTATTTTTTAATATTTTAATTATATTATAACTATCGTTACTTGCAATTTGCATAACTTTAAAAAATAATAAATCTTGTACTTCAATAAATTCATTCCAATAACTATAAATTTTATCTACAAAAACATTATTTTCATAAGTTCCAATAATACTTTTTAAATATTTATTAACATGTTCCGTTATTAATTTACTTTGTAATGATATAATTGTTGAATTTGTTATAACATATTGACTAAAAAAATAATTGGAACTAAATAAATTTGTAAATATATTATTAAATATATTAAAATTTATATTTATAGTACTACTTATATTATTTATAATCATATTGTATATTTCATAACTTTCTAAATTTAAATTATTTATAGTTTTTATTATATATTTATAATTTTCATAAACATCATAATTTATATATTCATATTTTATATTTGATATAGGTATAAATTTATAATTATTAATATTATTGTTATTAATTATAAATTCAAAAGGAATATTATTTTCTTGCCAATATTCATATGTTGTATAATTTATACCATTTTGATCTATTAAATTATTATTATTCCAATAATAAATAAAATTATTATTTAAATATACTTCTTGATTTTTTATTATATAATTTTCATTTAATGTTAAAATATTATTACTAATATCATTAATATTAAATAAATTATTACCATATATTACAAATTTATTTATATTATTATTTTTTATTAATAATTCAGATGTATGATAATAAACATCTGTTTTATTTATTCCTGATAAATTTATTTTTTTTAATATTATTATATCATTATTATATGTTGATAATTCTAAAATACTAAAAGGTAAAAGATAAGGAAACCCATCAATTAAATTTGTTGGTTTATTTTCATATCTTTTTTTATATAGATTTAAATAATTATAATATTTACCTTTATAAACATATTTAAAACCTTTACCTCTATTAATAAAATCATAAATAGGAACTAAATTATTACTTATATCTGTTTGATCATTTATAGTTATATCAGAACTAATATTTCCAATTAAATCTATTATAAAATCTGCTGTTACATCTAATATATAATTTCCACTTATATCTTCATATGATAATATTGGACCTATATAATTACCACTATTATCTACATAATAATTTGAATCATTTAAAGATATTATTATACCTGTTTTACCATTTTCATCAATATAAATTTCTTTAATTTCTATAAAATTTAAACTTGTATCAAGAAAATATTTTTTATTATATCGTAAATCAACATCTGAATGTAAATTTTCATATGTTAATAATGGAATATATGATTTGTTTTTATTAGTTTGTGATAAATCTTGTATATATGCTGTTATTGGAATATAATTATCATTTTTATCAACAAAATATTTTTTTTGACTATTATCTATTATATATTTCCCTTGAAAATCTATAATATCTTGGTCTTCTGGTGATAAACCATTATATATATACATTAAATATTTATTTCCATCATTTAAATTTGGTAAATTTAATGTTGATGTATCATATAAAATTTTTATTTCCCATTCTATTGCTTCATTCGGATTATTAGTAAATATTATATTATTATCTCGACTTTTTATAAATCTTATTCTTAATATTTGAAATAAATCTTGTGAATTAATTATTTGCGACCTACTCCCTATAAAATATATTTTATTATTAAAAGTATTATTTGTTATTTGATTCTCTATTATATAATCATTATTTGTATATTTCTCTGTTTTAATTATATAATTAAAATTTGTTATTGAATAACTTTTATTAACAAGAATGTCAGATAATTCATATTTTATATTGTTATCTATTATTGTCTTTTTATAAAAATACATTAAAGGTTCTATATTACAAATATTATTTATATTAACTATTAAATTTATTATTACTTTCTCATTATATATTTGATTATCTAAACTTGTTATAATATAATTTTGTTGTTTTTCTTCTAAATATTGTATTAATTTCATTTCTTGGTTTGCAATAATATAATTGTTTATCTTTTCAATTAATAATTGATAATAATCTGTTGATGTCATTATTTTTCTTGTATCGTCTACTAATAATAAATGTAATAAATATTGCATATGTAAAGGATAATAAAAATTATAAATATCATTTTTCTTATTTTCATAGTTATAACATAATTGATTTAATTCATTTATTAATATATTATTTATGTCTTGATTTATTGGTGATATAAATGTTTTATCAACTATTCCATAATCTTTAATTTTTTGATATATATTACTTTTTTTTAATTCTTTCGTATTATCTAACCAATTATATATATTAATTATATTATTGTTTTCAAAATATGGAAAATATGTAAAATCATTTAATCTTTCTAATATATAATTTATATTATTAGTTGATAAATTATATACTGACATATCTTTACTTAATAATATTTCTGTTGGTATATCATTATTATATTTCGCTTCTAATTTAGGTAATTCTACATACATTGTTAAATTTTGTAATAAATCTCCATAATTTGGTATTTTTAAATTATGTTTTGTTCCAAATTTCGTTGGACATTTAAATTTAATATTTAAATCTTGAAAAGAAAATGGATATGCTGTTTTATAAACTATTTTAAAATGACTAAAATTTAAATTATCTATTAATAATTTATCATCTGAACAGCTAACTAATTGTAGTAATCCTCCAGGCATAATTAATTAATTTATTACTATAAAATAATAAATTAATCTTTATTTAAATATTAATTTATTATATTAATTTATATTATAACATTTTGTTAATAATATTATATATGGTACAAATGCAGCTATAAAACACCATACAGAACCTGTAGGTTTTTTATCTTCATAAAAAATAAATGAAACTAAAAATAATATTAAACTATATAATATACTATAAATAGTTTTTCTTTTATCATTTGATACATGATATATTAAAATACATAATGTTAATAAAAATAATATATAATATTCTTCAAAATATTTTTTTCTATTCCAACTCCAAAATATATATGGCGGAGTATCGTATTTTACTAATGTACATTCATTAGTAAATGCATTATACGTATATATTATTGAAATTATTAAATAAAATAACATATAATAATTCATCCATGGTTTTATATTATTAGGTAAATAATATAATAATGCTAAATATAAAACAAATGGTTCTAAATGATTAATTATAATACCTACTTTTGTTATATTTTTATTTATATTATTACATTCTTGATTGTTCCAAAAAAAATATTCTATTAATTGCATTTGAATAACAAATAAAAAAAATATTGCAAATATTTTATTATATTTTTCTTTAGATTCTTTATTAAATAATAAATAACAACCTATTATACCTGTAATATAAGTTAAAATAGAAATTTCTGATGAAAAACACATATATAATATATATTTAAAAAATTTTAATTTATGAATATGTTTAACTTTATCTCTTGCAATTAAATAATTTATAATTAATTATAAATTATTATTTTTTTTATTTATTATTTTATAATGGTTAAACTAAAAACTAAATTTATTAGAAAATTTATAATAAGATAAAACAAAATAAAAAATTGTTCTTAATTTTTAATTGGCGAATTATATTTTTTATTTAGTAATAATATTTCATTTAGGTCATATAATAAAAATGCTGAACATTTTAGTGAT
>JACCEC011649686.1_pt1 | contig 19685 bp, 13 predicted proteins | sample 7450121 | NCBI WGS metagenome assembly JACCEC01 (sample SAMN15323455, study PRJNA562643) | freshwater metagenome | isolation source: river surface water | place: USA:Blue River Watershed | collected 2017-08-18 | reverse complement strand
GTTGACAATCCATCAGGCTTTGGTAAAAGAGAACGCTGTGGGATGTCAACGAAAGTAATGAGTTGACAATCCATCAGGCTTTGGTAAAAGAGGCCTCAACTTAAAATCTAAACAGCATTTTCGCATTGCTTGTGGTAATAGCAGCAATTTCATGTAAGGGCATCGACTTTATTTCTGCTAATTTCTTTGCTACTTCTAACATATGAGCAGGTTCATTCGTTTTCCCTCGATAAGGTACGGGTGCTAAATAAGGCGCATCGGTCTCCAATACTAAATATTCCATTGGGATGTCTTTAATTGCTTCTGCCACCCCAGCGTTTTTATAGGTCAACACACCTCCTAAGCCTAAATGAAAACCCATTCCAATAATTTGTTCTGCAGATTCCTTACTTCCACTAAAACAATGGAACACCCCATGCAATCCTTTTTTTGCAAAAGGCTTTACTAATTCAATGGTTTCTCCCATTGCATTTCTGGTATGAATGACAATTGGCAATTGCATATCAAGCGCCCATTGCATTTGTGTTTCAAAAACAAGTTGTTGTTCTTTGGCAAAAGTTTTATCCCAATAATAGTCTAAACCAATTTCTCCAATGGCAATGAATTTTCTTTTTGCAATCCACTCTTCTACTAGCTTTAATTCTGCTTTGTAATTTTCTTTAACATAACAGGGATGCAAACCCATCATGGCAATACAATGATCAGGGAATTGTTGCTCCACTTTCAACATGGCTTCCAAAGAAGCGCTGTCAATCGCAGGCATTAGAATTTTTTCGATACCTACTGATATAGCATTTTTTATTACTAACTCAATGTCAGTAGCTAATTCCGGAGCATAAACATGCGCATGGGTGTCAATAAAATGCATAATCAATTGGATTTAAGCACAAAAAAAGCACTTTTTTAACGAAACACATACTAAAAGATACCATTTATGCGTTTAAGAATAAAAATTACTAACCCATCCCTTCATTGGATGTAAACTTTGTTTTTTATAGGGTACGGATTATACAGGCCGGGGTTTCTACCCTGGCCTTTTTTATCCGCATTACAATACTTTAAATTGATACCCTAAATTGGTAAAATGGAGTAATACTTTTGGCAGGGCAATGCGCAATCGATCCATCGCTTTTGCACTATCATGGAATACAATAATAGATCCTGGCCCTGCATGTTGGATCACATTTTGCGCGCATTTTTCTCCAGTGATGCTGGTATCAAAATCTCCACTCAATACATCCCACATCACAATATTTTGCGGCAAATCTTTTCTTTTACGTAATGCTTTTATTTGTTCAAAAAGAATTCTGCCATAGGGTGGTCTAAATAAATTAGATTTTATATGGGCACTTGCTTTTTGAATATCCATGAGATAATCGGCAGTGGTATTTTTCCACCCATTCATATGATTTTGGGTATGATTCCCAACAGTATGATTCGCGTCAAGGATTGCATCATAAATAACAGGAAACAGTTGGACATTTTTACCAATACAAAAAAAGCTAGCTTTCGCATTAAAAATAGCTAACTGCTCTAAGACAAATGGCGTCGCTTCTGGATGTGGACCATCATCAAAACTTAAATAAAGTACCTTTTCTTGGGTGGGCATTCGCCAAGTACAAGACCTATAAATAAGCCGCAGCCAAAAAGGTGTTTTAATCAAATACATACCCAAAGATAAATGGTTCTTTTGCCCGTTTGCAACTTATCTTTGTAAAAATAAAGTGCACATGGAAAATTCGGCTGATCAAAAGGTAAGGGTTAGGTTTGCTCCCTCTCCCACTGGTGGTTTACACCTTGGTGGAGTACGTACTGTTTTATTCAATTATTTATTTGCAAAAAAATACAACGGTCAATTTATTTTAAGAATTGAGGATACCGATCAGTCTCGTTTTGTTCCAGGCGCAGAACAATACATTTTAGACACCCTTGCATGGTGTGGATTAACCCCAGACGAAAGTCCAATACATGGAGGCGCTTATGGCCCTTATCGCCAAAGTGAAAGAAAGCCCATGTACAAACAATATGCATCACAATTGATTGAGCAAGGCAATGCCTATTATGCATTTGATACGTCAGAAGATTTGGATGCAAAAAGAAAAGAGATTCCTAATTTCCAATACAATCGTGCCACAAGAATGAGCATGAAAAACTCATTGAGTTTGCCTGCTTCAGAAGTCACTCGTTTATTGAACGAGAACACGCCTTATGTTGTGCGTATTAATATGCCAGATTCAGAAGAATTAGTTTTTGAAGATTTGATTCGTGGCGAAGTAAAGTTTGACACGAGCATGGTGGATGATAAAGTATTGTTGAAAGCCGATGGTATGCCAACCTACCATTTAGCTGTTGTGGTGGATGATTTTTTGATGAAAATCACACATGCATTTAGAGGTGAAGAATGGTTGCCTAGTGCACCTGTTCATATTTTAGTTTGGAAAAATTTATTCGGATTGGATCAAATGCCTAAATGGGCACATCTTCCCTTGATTCTAAAGCCTGATGGGAATGGTAAACTAAGTAAACGTGATGGAGATCGTTTAGGCTTCCCTGTTTTTGCGATGGATTGGACAGATCCAAATACCAATGAGACAACGATTGGATTTAAAGAAAGAGGTTTCTTGCCAGAAGCATTTGTCAACTTACTAGCGATGTTGGGTTGGAACGATGGAACCGATCAGGAAATATTTTCTTTACCCACTTTAATTGAAAAATTTAGTTTAGACAGAGTCCATAAAGGCGGTGCTAAATTTGATTATGAAAAAGCAAAATGGTTTAACCAAGAATGGATTAAGCAATCCGATAATACCTACTTAGCCAATTTAGTAGCTCCTTATTTTGATACAGCTAAAATCGAAATTCACGAACCAAGTTATTCAGTTAAAGTAATTGGACTCGTAAAAGAACGTTGCCAATTATTGACTGACTTTATTCCTCAATCTGCTTTTTTCTTTACAGCACCAACCGAAGTAGATACCGCTTCTATCCTTCCAAAATGGGATCCCGCAAAAGCAGCTTTCTTTACATCTATCATGGACGCTTATGTCAATGAAGCAGTAGCCAATGATGCCACTGAATTAGAAACCCATTTTAAAGCTTTAGCAGCAGAACAAGGCCTAAAGCCAGGTGATTTAATGTTGCCATTCAGAATCATGTTAGTAGGTGGCAAATTTGGTCCAGGCGTATTTGATATCGTAGCCAATATTGAAACCAAGGACGCAGCAAAACGTATCCAATACTGTTTGGATTTGTTGTTAAAAAATTAATGTAAATTGTAGTTGATGCAAACAGAAAGACCCATAAGAGTATTGGTAGCTAAAGTTGGTTTAGACGGACATGATCGTGGCGCTAAGGTCATTGCTACAGCATTAAGAGATGCCGGAATGGAAGTCATCTATACCGGACTAAGACAAAGTCCTGAAATGGTGGTTCAAGCAGCTTTACAAGAAGACGTAGACGCTATTGGTATTAGTATTTTATCGGGTGCGCACATGACTGTGTTTCCCAAAGTGTATCAATTGATGCAAGAGAAAGGATTGAAAGATGTCCTACTCACTGGCGGAGGTATTATCCCAGAAGAAGACAATCAACAATTACAAGATATGGGTATCGGTCATTTATTTGCGCCAGGCACCAACACCACTGATATCGCAGCTTATATCAGAACATGGGTTGCTGCAAATAGAAAGTCTTAATAGAAAGTTCCAATTTCTTTCAACCATAAAATTACCAGCTATGTCTTTTCAAACTTTGTTTACAAAAATGGAAGATCATACTTTGATCATTACCATTAATCGTCCAGAGAAATTAAATGCATTGAACCAACAAGTGATGCAGGATTTAGATGCTGTGTTTGAACGTGTTTATAAATTTCCAGAAATTAAATCAGTCGTCATCACAGGTGCTGGACTTAAAAGTTTTGTAGCCGGAGCTGATATCAAAGAGTTTCAAGCTTTATCTAAAGCAGAAGCAACTGCGTTAGCAAAAAGAGGTCAGGATGTTTTCTTTAAAATCGAAAATTCTCCTAAACCGGTGATCGCTTGTGTGAATGGTTTTGCATTAGGTGGTGGATGTGAGCTAGCGATGAGCTGTCATTTTATTATTGCTTCTGAGAATGCGATCTTTGGTCAGCCAGAAGTGAACCTAGGTATCATGGTTGGATATGGCGGCTCTCAAAGATTGACCCAGAAATTAGGCAAAGCAAGAGCAATGGAATTGGTGATTACAGGTAACACTATCAATGCTGAACAGGCATTACAATATGGCCTTGTCAACTATGTCGTACCTCAAACCGAATTATTAGACAAAGCTTTCTCTTTACTCGCAGCGGCGCACACTAAAGCACCTTTGGCCATTGCCAATTCTATCAAGGCAGTGAATGCTGCATGGGACGAGTCTGTAAACGGCTATGAAGTAGAAGCAAATTTATTTGGCGATTGCTTTATTACAGCAGATTGTAAAGAAGGCATCCAAGCCTTTATTGAGAAAAGAAAACCTCATTTTACAGGGCATTAATTCTGCTTATTTTGTGTTTAATTCTTTCTCCTGACTTACCTTTGCGGTACTAAAACTGCAATTATGGAATACAGAATTGAGAAAGACACAATGGGTGAAGTAAAAGTACCCGCTCATGTTTATTGGGGTGCACAGACACAAAGAAGTATCGAAAATTTTAAAATTGCGCAGGACATCAACAAGATGCCTAAAGAAATTATTAAAGCTTTCGCGTATTTAAAAAAAGCTGCTGCATTAACCAATTTTGACGCTGGTGTTTTACCCAAAGAAAAATGTGATTTAATTGGTCAAGTCTGTGATGAAATACTTGCAGGTAAATTAGATGATCAATTCCCATTAGTCGTATGGCAAACAGGAAGTGGGACTCAAAGCAATATGAATGTCAACGAAGTAATTGCTTATCGCGGTCACGTACTTCAAGGTGGAAGCTTAACCGATAAAGAAAAGTTTTTACATCCAAACGACGACGTGAATAAATCACAGTCTTCCAACGATACCTTCCCGACGGCAATGCATATTGCGGCATACCAAATTTTAAAAGAAGTGACGATCCCTGGTATCACCACTTTAAAAAACACTTTGGATGCAAAGAGTGCAGCTTATATGCATATTGTTAAAATTGGTCGTACCCATTTTATGGATGCGACTCCTTTAACATTAGGACAAGAAATTAGTGGTTACGCAAGTCAATTAAAACATGGATTAAAAGCCATTCACAATACATTAGATCATTTAAGCGAATTGGCATTGGGTGGTACCGCTGTTGGAACAGGTATCAACACGCCAAAAGGCTATTCTGAAAATGTTGCAAAGCATATTGCTAACCTTACAGGATTGCCATTTGTGACTGCTGAAAATAAATTTGAAGCACTAGCTGCACACGATGCGATCGTAGAAGCACACGGTGCTTTAAAGACAGTTGCTGTAAGCTTAATGAAGATTGCTAATGACGTGCGCATGTTGTCTTCTGGACCTCGCTCTGGCATTGGTGAAATCTTTATCCCAGACAACGAACCAGGTTCTTCTATCATGCCTGGTAAAGTGAATCCAACGCAATCAGAAGCATTGACAATGATTGCTGCCCAAGTTATGGGGAATGATGTGGCGATTAATGTGGGTGGATCTATGGGGCATTTTGAATTAAACGTATTCAAGCCTGTCATGATCTTTAACTTCTTACATAGTGCAAGATTAATTGGAGACGGATGTATCAGCTTCAATGATAAATGTGCTATTGGTATAGAACCCATCGAAGCCAATATCAACAAGCATGTAAACAATAGCTTGATGTTAGTGACTTCATTGAATACCAAAATTGGATATTATAAATCTGCAGAGATTGCACAGAAAGCACATAAAGAAGGCACTACATTAAAAGAAATGGCGGTGAAATTAGGCTATGTTACCCCTGAAGAATTTGATGCATGGGTGATTCCTGCTGATATGGTAGGACTATAACGCCTAAATTGATATATCAAGATACTATTAGAAAAATATACTATTCCGTAGCGAACATTCGAGCAAAGCGAGCTGAGAGCCAAGGAATAGGTATATTTTCTAATAATTATGTTTGATTTGAGAATTTAATGTACTCTTTCTCCGCTAGAGTAAGTCTTCAACACTTTAACGTGCAAGATACTATCTGTCGGTACTTTCATTAGGTCTTTATCCAATAAGATAAAATCTGCTTTCTTCCCCACTTCAATTGAGCCCACTTGCTTTTCCATACGGTTTGCTTTTGCTGCCCAAATGGTCATACCTCGGATGGTTTGTTCACGAGTTAACGCATTCTCCATTTGGAATCCACCTGCAGGAAAACCTTTTGCATCTTGTCTAGCAACAGCAGCTAAAAATGTTTTGAATGGATTGATTTCTTCTACAGGAAAATCGGTGCCCAATGGCAACCATCCATTCTGCTTTAATAATTGTTGAAATGCGTATCCACCTTTTAATCGCTCAGCACCTAAACGATCTCCAGCCCAATACATATCACTTGTTGCATGTGTGGGTTGCACAGAAGGAATAATACTGTACTTGCCAAAATAATCAAAGTCGGCTGGGTTCAAAATTTGTGCATGTTCAATGCGCCATCTTTTATCATTCTTTCCTTTTAAATATTTTTCATACACTTTCAACACCACTCTATTCGCACTATCACCAATGGCATGCGTGCACATTTGAAAATCTGTGTTAATTAATTTTGCTGCTACTGAATCAAAATGAGCTTGACTACTTAATAAGAAGCCACCCCATCCTGGTTGATCAGAATAATGTGCCAATAATGCTGCACCTCTAGAACCCAATGCCCCATCACCATATACTTTCACCCCTTTCACCATTAAACGATCTGTAGTGTACCCGCCATTGGTGAAATAAGAAGAAGTATAGGAGCTTGGTTTATCACTTAACATCACATACAAACGCATTTTTAAATCATTGCTTTTTTGCAAAGCGTCAATCATATCAATGTCATTTGGACTTAATCCGCAATCTGTAATGGTTGTTAATCCAGTAGCAAAACAATTTTTCTGTGCTGCTGTCAACCAATTTTTATAATCTTCCTTTGTGGCTGCTGGCACATTTCTTTCCACTATGCCCACTGCATTGTCAATCAATAAACCAGTGAGCTTTCCACCTGCCACTACAAAGTCTCCACCTTCCATGGTTTGACCTGCTTTCACACCAGCAATTTGTAAGGCTTTGTCATTGGCAATACTTGCATGGCCATCCACACGTTCTAATAACACTGGACGATCAGGGAATAATGCGTTTAATTCCGCATTGGTTGGAAATGCTTTACCTGGGAATCTATTTTGATCCCATCCTCTTCCACGAATCCATCCATTTCCAGGATGAGTAGCTACAAATGCTTGTACACGTTGTAATACTTCCTCCCATGAATTGGCAAACATCAAATCAACGGCATATAAAGATTGTCCATAACCAAGAAAGTGCGCATGTGCATCCACAAATCCTGGATAGACCGAAGCGCCTTTAGCATCCACCACACTATCTGCTTGGTATGTTTTTAAAATATCGTCATTGCTGCCAACTGCAACAATCTTTCCATCTTGTATCGCCATTGCTTCTGCCACTGCAAAGGAATCATTCACCGTATAAATTTGTGCATGGTGCACCACTAAGTCCACTCTTTGGTTAATACATGAACTACATAAGAGCATGATGGCAATGGCAAATAACTGTCGCATAAATTTTATTTAGAAACTAAAAATAAGAAAATAAACTAGAATGAAATCACTAACCTGGATGAGGTTGAATTAGTTCAACAACTCACAAGGCTTTAAGCCTGTGTGCTTTTTGAAAGCAGCAGAAAAGTGGGAGATCGACGAATACCCTAATAGTGCCGATACATCCGTTACGCTTAAGGATTTTTCATACAATAAGTACTTTGCGTGTTCCATTCTTTGCTGTTGGTAGAAATCAAAAATGGTCGTACCAAATACTTCTTTAAAGCCTTTCTTTAGATAGCATTCGTTCATGGCTACTTTACGGCTCAATTCCTTAATGGTAATTGGATCTCCAATATGTTGTAATAGAATCTCTCTTGCTAAATAAATACTTTCTTTACCACGATCGTCTGATAAGAATTTACATGCAAAACCTTCTTCCTTCTCATCTACAATACACTCTAGGCTGAATAATAACAGCTCATGGATTTTTGCATTGATAAATATATTTTCTAAAGATCCGGTGTAGCTATAATTCAACAAAGAATCCAAAGTTCCGCGCTTGCGCATACACAAAGGAAATGTTTTAACAAAGGCATTAGGATGTTTGAAAGCCAAGACTTCATCCTTGCGATTATTCAATTTAACATTGTGTACAAATTGATGTAAAAAAGTAGAAGTAAAGTGGAATGAGAAAACGTCTACTGTTCTTAGTGGCCCAGCACAATCATTCGTAGGTAACTGATTGCAATTGCCACATAATTTATTTTCACAATAACGATTACCTGAAATACAAAACCTTAATTCTAAATAATTGTCAGTTGGTCGTTTTGCATTGTAATGATAAATGAACATCCCCGTATCTTCTAAATCTGCAGGAGATTGTGCTAAATAACGGTTGATTTTATATTGTGTTGATCCAGGAATAAGCTGTTCTTTTTGGTACAACATAGCCATACCAGCAAAGCCATTTGGCTGGTTCACTTGTTTTAATATGTCGTTGGCTACCATCATTGTACTGCAAATTTAATCTATAAACAACAAATGAAGTAAAAAGGTTCATTTTATGACTTTAAAATGACGTAAAATAAGCCTCAAATTTTGATCCTTATTTGAAAATTATTAGGCCCTATACGATCCATTTATAAAATCAATTTAAAGGCCATTTTTAGCCTCATTTTCGAACTCTGGGTATTAAACTAAGTGCACTGATGGGGATAACTATTAAGGCTTCCTGTGGCAAAAAAAGGCTTAAATTTTCTTAAGTTTGTATGCGTTTAAGACGCCCCTATAAAACAAAAAATTCGCATTGTTTATGTCAGAAGATTTACAACACCCAGACTCGTCCGAAAACAAGAATTATGGCGCCGATAGTATCCAGGTATTAGAAGGCTTAGAAGCCGTAAGAAAACGTCCTGCCATGTATATTGGCGATGTGGGCATGAAAGGATTACACCACTTAGTGTATGAGGTAGTAGATAACTCCATTGATGAAGCATTGGCAGGTTATTGTTCTCATATCGAAGTCGCCATCCATACAGATAATTCAATCAGCGTTCAGGATAATGGTCGTGGTATCCCTACTGCGATGCATAGCAAAGAAAAAAAGTCTGCATTAGAAGTGGTTATGACAGTTTTACACGCTGGTGGTAAATTTGATAAAAACACCTATAAAGTATCTGGTGGATTACACGGTGTGGGTGTGAGTTGCGTAAACGCATTGAGTACTAAATTATTGGTAACCGTTGAGCGTGAAGGCAAAATATTTGAACAAGAATACAGTATTGGTGCACCAAAATATGCTGTAAGAGAAGCAGGTACAAGTGATAAAACTGGTACTAGAGTTCATTTCTGGCCGGATGCAACCATCTTCCAAGAAACAGTGTATCGTAAAGAGATCCTTGAAGGTCGTTTACGTGAATTGTCTTATTTGAATAAACGTATTAGCATTACTTTGACCGATTTAAGAGAATTGGATGAAGCGGGTGCACCTTATGTGAATCATTTTTATAGTGAAGGTGGAATTGTTGAATTCGTGCAAATGTTGGATAAGAATGGCAACAGAAATCCAATTATTGCAGCGCCATTATATGTAGAAGGCTTGGATGAGGCTTCAAACGTAATGGTTGAAGTTGCGTTAACTTATAATGATGATTTTAAGGAAAACATATTTTCCTATGTAAACAATATCAACACCATCGAAGGTGGCACACACGTAACTGGTTTTAGAACCGCCTTAACCCGTGTGTTTAAAAGCTACGGTGATAAGGAAGGCTTATTTGAAAAAGCTAAAGTGACTGTAGAAGGGGATGACTTTAGAGAAGGATTAAGTGCTATCATTTCTGTGAAAGTACCTGAACCACAATTTGAAGGTCAAACAAAAACTAAATTAGGAAACAGCGAAGTAAGTGGTGTAGTTCAAACGACAGTTTCTAGAGTTTTAGAAGCGTATTTAGAGGAGAATCCTAAGGAAGCTAAATATGTGATTTCAAAAATCATCCTTGCTGCCCAAGCCCGCGTTGCTGCTAAAAAAGCACGTGATATGGTACAAAGAAAGACGGTATTGTCTGGAGGCGGCTTACCAGGTAAATTAGCAGACTGTTCTGAGCGTGATCCTGAAAGATGTGAGTTATACCTTGTCGAGGGAGACTCTGCGGGCGGAACTGCTAAGCAAGGTCGTGAAAGATCTTATCAAGCGATCCTTCCTTTACGTGGTAAAATCTTGAACGTAGAAAAAGCAATGGAACATAAGATCTACGAAAACGAAGAGATCAGAAATATGTATACCGCATTGGGTGTAACAGTAGGAACTCCTGAAGATCCAAAAGCATTGAACATTGCCAAATTGCGTTATCATAAATTAATTATCATGACCGATGCCGATGTGGATGGATCGCATATTGCCACATTGATTTTGACATTCATCTTTAGATATATGAAAGAGTTGGTACAAAATGGTTATGTCTATATTGCTCAACCACCTTTGTATCTTGTTAAAAAAGGAAAGGACCAAGAATACGCCTACAGCGAAGAACAAAGAAAAGGCTTGGTAGAGAAATTAGGTGGCGGAAATGATAGTTCTGTGACGATTCAAAGATATAAGGGTCTGGGTGAAATGAACGCAGATCAATTATGGGAAACCACCATGGATCCAACAAGAAGAACCCTTAAACAAGTGACCATTGATAGTGCTGCTGAGGCGGATAGAATCTTCAGTATGTTAATGGGTGACGAAGTGGCTCCTAGAAGGGAATTCATTGAATCTCACGCGAAATACGCAAAAATTGACGTTTAAGGGCCTCAATTGAGGGGAATTTATAAACATTTAACAAAAAAACGTATAATTCAAACCTTGCATATCAATAAATAAACTACTTTCAATAAGCATTTTAATAATTAAAATATATACAAAATGGACACTTCAAAAATGATCAAAGCATATTGCTTGAAAACAAAAGAAAAAAACGTACCAATGCATGATGCTGTCATCACTAAAACTGCAAAAGGCGGTTATATGGCTGGCGGTCACGATGGTAAAGGAAATAAAATGGCAGCTATCATGAGCGAAACAAATGCTTTAAAAGCAATCGCTGATGGTGTAGCTACTAAGGGATTCTAATTTTATAAGGCCCCTTTTAGAAATTTAAGGGGCTTTATAAAATTCTCAAATTATTTTTCGAGGCACCCTATAAACGAGTGCCTCGATTTATTTTAATGACTTTTCATTTGTCTCCTACTCTTTAAAGTGGGCTTTTTTATGCACCTACCTTCACGACTCCGTGATGGATTTTTGTTAAGGTAGCATAACAATGCTCCATGCTCTTAATATCTTTGATGATTAAAATAAAGGTCTTCCCTACTTGCTTAAAATGAGCATTGTTCATTGCAGTTTGAGTAAAACTTAAAAGTCCTTTAAAAATAGCACTTTCATAATAAGGGGAATCTGGTCGATTGATAAAGAAGCACCTTAAGGTTTCGTCTTTAAGAGTCATTTTTTCAAACCCTAATGCAATCGCTAAACGTCTTGATTGAATCGTTGTAAAAAGTGAAGCCACCTGTTTAGGCATTGGCCCAAAACGATCTATTAATTCAACCTTCATCGCTTCCAATTCAGTATCATCAGCTGACTGATCCAATCTAGTGTACAATGAAAGCCTTTCTCCAATACTTTCTACATAGCCATCAGGGATCATGATTTCCAAATCAGTATCAATCGTACAGTCGGTTACAAAATCATCTTGCTTGCTAATCTCCTCTTCAAATAAATCTTTGAAGTCGGAACGTTTTAATTCACGCACCGCTTCTGCTAATATTTTTTGATACATTTCAAATCCAATCTCGGCCATAAATCCGCTTTGTTCTCCGCCTAATAAGTTACCTGCACCGCGGATATCCAAATCACGCATCGCAATTTGAAAGCCAGATCCCAACTCACTAAATTGTTCCAAAGTTTGTAAACGTTTACGAGAATCATCTGGTAAGGTACTCAATGGTGGTGCCAATAAATAACAAAACGCTTTTTTATTACTACGTCCTACTCTACCCCTTAACTGGTGTAAGTCACTTAATCCAAATTGATGCGCATTGTTAATGATGATTGTATTCACATTCGGAATATCCACTCCACTTTCTACGATATTGGTACAAACCAGTACATCATATCTACGCTCTATAAAATCAAATATTTTTTCTTCTAATTGATGTCCTTCTAATTGTCCATGTGCAAAACCAATACTTAAATCAGGGCAAAGCTTTTGAATCATGGCACACATTTCTGCCAAGCCTTGTACCCTATTGTGAATAAAGAATACCTGCCCGCCTCTTTCTGTCTCAAAATAGATTGTTTCTCGAATGACATCCTCATGAAAAACCTGAACCTCTGTATGGATAGGTTGCCTATTTGCAGGTGGTGTATTGATAATACTCAAATCCCTTGCGCCCATTAAACTAAAATGCAGGGTTCTTGGAATTGGTGTTGCAGTTAATGTCAAACAATCAACATTCGTTCTTAATGTTTTTAATTTTTCTTTATGCGCTACACCAAATTTTTGTTCTTCATCAATCACCATCAAACCAAGATCTTTAAAATGAACTTCTTTTCCTAGGATACCATGTGTACCTACTAGGATATCTATTTTGCCTTCCTTCACTTTGGCAATGGTTTCTTTTTTCTGGGCAGCTGATTTGAATCGGTTTAAAAAATCAATTTCTAAAGGAAAATCTTTCAACCTTTCTTTAAAAGTCTTGTAATGTTGAAATGCCAAAATAGTAGTAGGAACAAGGACTGCGACTTGCTTTCCGTCTATAGCTGCCTTGAACGCAGCACGGATAGCTACTTCTGTTTTACCAAAACCCACATCGCCACAAACCAATCGATCCATTGGTGCAGAAGCTTCCATATCTTTTTTTACATCTGCAATTGCTTTCGCTTGATCAATGGTGTCCTCATAAATGAATGATGCTTCTAACTCATGCATCATATAATTATCTGGAGTGAATGCAAATCCTGTTTGTGCTTTTCTTTGTGCGTATAACTTAATCAAATCGAAGGCAATTGCTTTCACTTTTGCCTTGGTCTTATCTTTTAATTTAACCCAAGCATCCGACCCTAATTTATTCACCTTTGGTGGAGTACCTTCTTTCCCTGTATATTTAGATATTTTATGAAGTGAATTAATATTCACATACAAAATATCACTATCCTTATAAATAATTCTGACTGCTTCTTGCATCATACCACTCACTTCAATCTTCTGTAAGCCACTGTATACACCTACTCCATGGTCTATATGGGTCACATAATCTCCAGGATGCAAATCACTCAAGGTACGAAGTGTGATGGCCTTATTCTTACTATAGGCTTGCTTTACCTTGTACTTATGATAACGCTGAAAAATTTGATGATCGGTATAACAAACCATTTTGTGGTCATGATCAACAAATCCTTCATGAATATTTTTTACAATTGGAGTAAATTGAATTTCAGTTTTTAAATCTGTAAAAATTGCGTGTAAACGCTCCAACTGTTTTGCTTGTTCTGCAAACAAGAACAAATCATATCCCTTCTTTTCAAATTCCTGCAAATTGGCAATTAAATATTGAAATTGCCTGTTAAAACTAGGCTGGACCTGTGTACTAAATGCTAATTTTTGCTCCGTTAAATTCGCCTGAAAGCCCCACTCAATAATGGATCTTTTTAATAATTGTTCTGTTACTGTCTGAACAGGAACAAAGTCGTCTATATGCGTATTTTTCTTATGTGCATCTGAATCGTCTACTAAATTAATTGTAGGTGCATGTAATAAAAAAGCTTCCAAGGCCTCCATCTGGTCATTTCCTTTCTGTTGGATGATCGTCCAATCCTTTAGCCAAACAATGGTATTATCAGCAACAAATTCCAAGAACGGAATCTTCAATGTGTCTTCAAATTGTGTCGTCACATTAGGGATGATATTCACTTGCAATAACTTGCGTTCACTCAACTGCGTTTCGGGATCGAACAAACGAATACTATCCACTTCCTCTCCAAACAATTCTACACGATAAGGTTTTTCGTTACCAAAGGAATAGATATCAAAAATTCCTCCCCTTAAGGCAAATTGCCCTGGCTCATATACAAAATCAGTTCTCTCAAAGCCATACTGAATAAGACTTTCCATCAATGCATCTAATCCTAAAGTATCGTTGGTTTTAATTTGAATAATATGTTGTTGCAAGGTCTTAGGCATGATTACCTTTTCAAAAAATGCCTCTGGATAGGTCACTACAATTTTCTTATTCCCCCCCATGGATAACTTAGTCAATGCCTCTGTCCTTAACATCACATGCGAAGGATTCAATAAACTAAAGTTTTGTGTCGTTTTAAAAGAGGAAGGGAAATAAAACAAATCCATCGCACCAGTAATACTTTCTATAGAATTATAGAAATACGCTGCTTCTTCCGCATCATTTAATACAATCACATGATTAAATGAAGCCGTTTGAGGGTGAGTGAAAATATGCTTTAAAACAAATGCTGGAGCAGACCCGTTAAGATTTTGAAGGTGAACCTGAAATGGTTTTTTTGTCGTATCGGACATAGTAATCCCATCTACTATTTTTTTTAGTAGGGGGGATGTATCGTACCGATCAAACAAAGATTGCTCATTCATAGTTCAGTCTGCAAAGATACAATCAAAAAATAGACGAAGCTGTTATCGTTAAGTCAATTTCTTGGTATTGATGCTTGGACACTTCAACAAAAGCAACTCCAGTGTTCCCGGAAAAAAAGGGGATATAGATGCCTTCTTTATAGCCCAATACAATCGTGTATTTACCTGGACTCAGTTTAAGCTTAAATTTGCCTGATTCATCTGACCGAACTTGTTTGATTAATTTAGAACGTATTCCGCTTGCAAAGTTGCCTTGTTGATCTATCAATTGGCTGATATTGGTCGCTTCATAAACATAAACTATAGTCGAAAATGGGCGCCCCAATTGCTTAGGTTTCCCTTTTAATGGCATCGTTGCTTCTTTTTCTATCAAAACATGCCCTTTTATACCCTGAGGACGGATACAAAATCCCATTAGAAAAGGGACTGTAAATACCATTAGGATCCAGCGGATTCCATAGTTGCGCATACAATCAGTTTTCATAAAGTTACATTAAAATCGAAAGCCTTTTTAAAGCAACTTATTTAAGCTTGTAAGTTGCATTAATTACAAAGAATTGATTGTAATTTAGAACTATGAAAAGTCGCCTATTATTACCATTTATTTTCGTCTTAACCTCCTGCATTTTGAATGCCCAAGATGCCACAAAAAAAGAGGTGTTAATTCAAACATCAAATAACCTAGCATTGGATGCACGCAATAATTTTTCAAAAGCCATACTGGCTGCAAAACAAAAAGGTTGGCCTATTCAATATGCTTCAAGCAATCAAGCCAATGCAAAATTAATTAGCGTTGATGCAAAGGGATGGCCTAAGTATTATATTGGTTTTGCAGATCCTGTTGCAGCCATCACAATCAATGCCAATAAAGTTTGGCCTGGCGCTGCGTCCAATTTGAACTTAAGCGGATCTGATGATGCCATGACCAATAAATTGGGCGTTTGGGATGAAGGAAGCCCGAGATTGACACATAAAGAACTAGTAGGTAGAATTACACAAAAAGACAATGTTACAGAAATAGTAACACATAGTACGCATGTTGCTGGAATTGTTATGAGCAAAGGATTAAATCCATTGGCCAAAGGGATGGCTTATAATATAAAAGGTATTCTAGATTATGACTGGAACAACGATTTGTCAGAAATGTCGGCAGCTGCAGCTAATGGCTTACTTTTTTCAAACCACTCTTACGGAACCGTTACAGGATGGGATTATAACAGTGACTCATCTAGGTGGCAATTCAATGGAAGATGGAATGAAAAAGAAGATTACCGTTTTGGATTGTACGATCTTGATGCACAAATTCAAGACTCCATCGCATACAATGCTCCTAACTATTTAATCATTGCTGCCGCAGGAAATAATCGAACAAGTAATGGACCTGCTGTGGGACAACCTTACTGGAGAAGAAACGAATCAGGTAGATTTTACAATGCAGGAAATAGGCCAGCTGATATTAGTAGTAACGATTCATATGGAAGTATTTCATCAGATAAAAATGCAAAAAATATATTAACAGTTGGTGCAGTGAATGGCATTCCATCTGAATACAATAAAAAAGAAGATGTCGTAATGAGCAATTTTAGCTCTTGGGGGCCAACTGATGATGGCAGGATCAAACCCGATATTGTAGCGCAAGGGGTTGCAGTTTATGCTCCAATAGCCACTAACGACTCTAGCTATGGTTATCTAAATGGCACTTCTATGGCTGCTCCTGGCGCTGCAGGGGGCTTATTGTTATTGCAGGAATTGAGTCACCGCTTTACCGTGAACGGGGCTCCAAAAGTTTTAAAATCTGCTACAGTTAAAGCCTTAGCAATTCACACTGCTAATGAAGCAGGTTTCTATCCTGGACCTGATTATAAATTCGGCTGGGGATTGCTTAATATAAATGAAGCAGCTCAAGTTTTAAATACTGCATTAACAAATAATAATAGCGCTAATAGTCCTCATTTTGTGTATGAAAATGTTTTACAGAACGGAGAAAGCAAATCCTATTCATTTACTGCTTCAGGAACTCGACCAGTAAAAGCTACCCTAGTTTGGACTGATGTTAAAGGTAGTTCTAGTGAACTCTTAAACGATCCTAGTCCAAAATTGATCAATGATTTGGACTTGAAAATTACGCAAGGAAATAAGACCATTTATACTTGGAATTTGAACCCAAGCAGTCCAGACAATCAAGCAACTAAAGGAATCAATAGTATTGATAATGTTGAAAAAGTTGAAGTAGATACTAGTTTAATTGGAAACTTATATACTGTAACTGTCAATCATAAAGGAACGCTTGAAAGAGGACAACAGTCTTATGCATTAATCATAAGTGGGGCTGGCGGGACAGCCTATTGCAACTCTTCTGCTACTAGTGTAGCTGGAACAAAAATTGATAGTATTCAATTAAACAATATTAAATATGCAAAAACAACTGCAGATAATTATATCGACAACACCGCACTTTTTATCAATGGAGAATCCAATGGAACACTCTCTTTGTTTTTAAAGTTAAGTAGTGCTGACGCCTCCAATAATAACAGATTTGCAAAAGTATTTATAGACTATAACAATAACGGTGTATTTGACGTAAATGAGTTGGTTCATACAAGTCCCGCATTAAATAATGGCGACTATAGCGCAAATATTAATTTAGCGAGCAGCTTGATTGTAAACCAATTGACCAAACTTCGAGTTGTAGTAACTGAAGCAATTTTAACAACAGATGTAAATGCTTGTGGAAATTATACGGCAGGAGAAACACAAGATTATACATTAAGGGTAGTAAGTCCATCTAATGATATTCAAATGATGGAAGTAACAAATCCTGTGGGTGGAGTTTCCGAAAAAGCAGTTCAATATGTTACTGTCAAAGTAGCTAATAATGGAACCAATAAACTCACTAATATTCCTTTAAATCTAGAAGTAAAAAAAGGGAATACTACCATTTTGAATCTAACAGAAACATTCACTGGAAGATTGTATGGATCAGAAATAATGAACTACACGTTCCAAACTCCCATCTCAATTGATTTAGGACAAATTTATACAATCAATGCCTCAGTCAATCTTTCTAACGATCAGCAACCTGGCAACAATGCAATTTCAGCTACAATTATCAGTGCTAATTCAAGTCCTGCAATTACAGGGTCTGCTACTGCCTGTAATGAAAATGTTCAATTATTGGTTAATAACCCAAATAGTAATGATCAATATCTTTGGTATGACAAGAATAACGATTTAAGTAAACCAATCGCAATGGGAACTGTAATAAGAACTTCTACCTCATCAGAAAATGTATATGTTGGAAGGGGTTGGAATGGTTTTATCGGTCCAAAAGACAATACTACCCTAAGTAACTCAGGAGGTTACAATAATTGGGGTAGCAGTTATGGAGAGTTCATTCGATTCAATACAAAAGGACCAATACAATTGGAGACCACAAAATTATATACTGGCTATGCAGGAAAAATTGAACTTGAATTACGATCACTCAGTTCATTTACTGATACAACTTATTCTTATTATCCTTCTCAAACCCAAAAAGCGATTTTACATGTAGGAGCAAGTAGCCCAAATCCTACCCCGGCAACTGGGACCAGTGGATCAGGCACAGCAACGCCATTTGTACAAGGAGATACTGGAAGAGTTTATGCTATTAATATGAACTTATCTCAAGCAGGTAATTATATATTGATTGCTCGTTGCTTGGACAGTGCCACTATTTTCAGAAACAATAATATCACAACGAACAATCATCCATTTGGCCCAACTGTACTTGCATCTATCACCGGCAACTGGGCAGGAGCAAATTTTGAAAAGTTTTATTATTTCTTCTACAATGTACAAATTAGCACACCTCAATATGAAAAAGCCCTAAGTAAAATACCAGTAATTTTAACAGCAAAGCCTATCATTTCGCAAATAGGTATAGATAGTTTAAGCACAAGTGTAGCGGATAGTTACCAATGGTTCATCAATGATGAGTACATTAACGGCGCAACCAATAGAGGTTTAAAAATTACTAAGAATGCACTGTATAAAGTGAGTACAACTACTGGAACTTGTACCAATTATTCAGATAATAAATTGGTGCTCATTACCGATATTCCACAAGCTCCAACAAAAGAGATTGGATTAAAAATTGTTTCAACTGATTATGTTGAGAACATAATAAAAGGGAATCAATTCTATATCCAGTTTAACAATGTCAAAACCAATGCCATTGGTTTAAGTATCCTGAATAGCAATGGTGTTACCGTATTCCAAAAAGACAAACTAAACAATCAGAATACAGCACAAGCGGTACAATTACCAACTTTAACAACTGGTATTTATTTTGTGAAAGTCTTTGCAAACAATAAAGTGTACGTTCAATCCGTATTCGTTACCAATAATTAATTCATTATGTTACAACCATGGCAGGATGCTATAGTCATCAAAATTGAACAGGAAACGCCTAACACAAAACGTTTCTGGCTTGCCTTGTCAAGTGGCCACGCTTTTGATTTCATACCAGGACAATTTGTAACACTAGATCTCCCTATTCACGAACAAAAAAATAAGCGTTGGAGAAGCTACTCTATTGCATCGGCGCCAAATAATAGCAGTGAATTTGAATTGGTTATTGTGCACTTAGAAGGTGGCGCTGGTACCACTTATTTATTCAACGAAGTCAACGTAGGATCAGTCATCAAATTGAGAGGACCTCAGGGTGTGTTTATTTTACCAAAAGACATTTCGACCGACCTTTATTTTATCTGCACTGGAACTGGGGTCGCGCCATTTAGGTCGATGATTCTAGATATCCATCAAAAGAAAACACCGCATCAAAATATCC
>JACCEC011124952.1_pt1 | contig 19705 bp, 19 predicted proteins | sample 7450121 | NCBI WGS metagenome assembly JACCEC01 (sample SAMN15323455, study PRJNA562643) | freshwater metagenome | isolation source: river surface water | place: USA:Blue River Watershed | collected 2017-08-18 | reverse complement strand
TTTTAACATTGTTGGGTTTGAATTTTAATCAGCATTGATTGCGTGAGTTCTAAATGGACTGTCGGAAGGTATAGTTAAACGCCTATATGTTCCTCTCATACCATAAACATTACTCATTTGACTTACCCTATCAATTACACATTAATTAATTGCACCAAATGGAGCAGACAAATACCTACCATCACCACCGATACTTCTTACAAAATTATATGCGTGATTAATTTATTCTTCAAAAGCAATAGTATCATTACATATATTTACAAGATTTGCATGACTTTTTGTATGACTTTATAATTCAACAAGAGGATTTTAACCAAGTAATATTAATTTATCAGCGGATAAATATGCACTTGATCGTAATCTTGCTGGATCAGAATTGAGAAAATGTGTTGATTTTAATTAATATTAATCAAGTAGAGGAATCATATAATCAACAACAGAAGGTCTACCATCATCTGTCTCTATTGTGACCATTGGCATTTAAAATTATGCCAATGATTAAGTGGCAAGAAGCGCAATAACTGATTTAAACAACATTTTTTTATATAATTTTATATATATTTATAATTATAATTTTATATACAAATATATCTATTAATGTTTTATATATTAAAAATTATATATAATTTCAATTTTTTTATTTCAAAATTTATATTTTTAATTAATATTTTTAATTAATATTTTTAATTAATATTCATAATTCATTAAAAGTTATATATTTTTCATCAGATATAATATTTTTAAAACACTCAATAATAATATTTAAAACTTATAAATTAATCGCATTTCCTAATTATGATTTTGCTTCATTATAATCATCAATTAATTTATAAGTTGTATTAAATCCTTAAAGTTTTTTATATTCATTAATATGTAATTCTCTCCATTTTTTTTTAAATATATAAAAATATGGATCTGATTTTGTAATAGTTGGATAATTGTCTAAATCTTTAACGCGCAATTATTGATTACGAGCATGAATTAAATAATTTTATAATTTTGTTTATTCGGTAATTTATTTATTATTTACCTAATATTCAAATTTTAAATATTTCATCTTTCCAATATTTTCCAAGTCTTGTATGTATCTTTCCATCAAGATTGGTTTATTATTATAAACATTTTATGCATTTTATTTATATTTTTCAATATAATCTGGTATTTTACCGTTTTTTTATATTGATTTGTTTTCCTATATATATTTTTAATATCTTTCTTCTGTTGAAAATGGTAAATAAATCTATGATGGAAGTTCTTTGCCAACATATGTTTTGATTATTTTATTCCATATTCTCATTACATTTTTAAACTCATTAATTTTACCAGAAGGTTATTATTAATTATTTATGTTTTATAATGGACTAAAATTATTATTAACTTCTTTTTATTGTTATATTTTATTATTAATTTATATTTCAATGTCTTCTTTCCATTCTTCATTTTTCAATATTGTTTTTAAAATACCAATCATATATACCCTTTCACGCTTTTATGGTATATTTATATCTCTTGGACTAATAATTTTATAATATATGTCATATTTATTTTATAATTGAGTTTCAAGTTCTCTATAATAATTTTAACTTGAAGAATAAAATGTTGATACATTTTCGAGTATAATATATTCTGGTTAATAATTATTCATAACTTTTACCATGTCATATAATAATTACCCATTTTCATCATTTAAACCATTTTAATTTCCCGCCTATGAATATGATTGACAAGGAAATCCCGCCGATATTATTAAAGGTCTTTATATTTTTAATTTATTTTTTTCAAATTCTTCTTAAAAAGTTTTTATATCTTGAATAATTTATTCTTATTAAATTTCATTATTTAATAAGAATGATGTTTAACTCGGTTTATGTTTTTCACAATAAGCAATAATATTAATATTTAATTTTTCTTTTAAACTTTCGGTAAATGTTCCAATTCCTCCAAACAACTCAATTAGATAATATTTCATTTTATTTTATTAAACAAATGAATTACTATTTATATTTTTATAAAATAATTATATTTTATAGTATTAAAATAAATATAAAATTAAATAAAAATTATTTATATTAAAAATGAAACTAAATTTCACATTTGATAAATTTTTACAAAATATCTTAATTGTTGGTCTTTTTATTATTACTGTTCATATGCTTTTAAGTAATAGAATTGTAAAAGAAAAAACTGAAAAATTTGGATAAGGAGAATTAATTCCTACTGGTAATAGCAATTATGTTCAAGAAACAACTGAACAAGAATTAAAAAATTATATTTTTAATGAATCATCTGAAAATGATGTATTAGATAAAAGTTATAATTTTACAAACAATGTCATTTAACTCGAAGACCCCAATCTATAACGCTATGATACTACATTTAGACCATAACCCGTAAATAATAATAAAGAACTTTAATCAAGAATTGCTGCTAGAAAAGCAGGTGAATAAGTATAAACATATTAAAGTCATGGAGATAATATGTAAGTATATTAATATCCAGAAAATGAACAAACTGATTTAACAGGAGGTAAATTCGCAGGTGTATTGACACCTTATAATGGTGATGAATAATAAGAATATTCAATGTTATGATTTTTATTATTATTCATTTGTCCATTATTAAGTTTAAAATTTAATTTTGTTGTTTTTTTATTTAATTACTTAATTTAATTATTGTATTTTTAAATTTTTCTTCTTTTTCTTCTTTTTTTTCTTATTATTTTTTTAAGTTCTTGTTTTATTCCTGTGATAAATCTTTAATGTTACTATAAAATCTAAAAAGGTCTGGATTTATTTTTTATTTACATACTGGGCATTTTGTTCTTAAACTTCTATCTCCAAAACAATGTTTAAAAATACATTTATTACAAAAAACATGACCACAATTTAATTTAGAATAATGTTAAATAACATCTGCATTATATATATTGTCTAAACATATATTACATGTATCTTAATCGGGTCTATCAATTATTTTATCATTTAATTCATTCTAATTGTTTTCTAATGATTAAATTTATGAACCATTATCCGGTTATTATCTATATTGTTATATTTCAAAATTTAATTCCACATTTTCAGGCAAATTATCTAATAAATTCAATACTTATCCAAATTATTGTTATTAATCATTAGTATTTTAAATATTATCCTGTATATTAATATATGTTAAAAGTTAATTTGAATTAAAATTTTATAATTCTCTTGAATTTGTATTTATTGTAGATAATTCTTATAAATTATGAATTATATTATCTAAATAGAATGTATAATTTTAATTTTAATTTTAATCTATATCCATTAATGAATTTATCATATTAGTATATGGTGTTGTTTATATTTAATCATCATTATTAATATCACTATTATCATCATTATTATTTAAAAAATGATTTTAAGAATTATTTCTTGGATTATTTTACATATTTGTATTTCTGATATTTCTATTATTATTTTATTAATATTATTCAATATTATTATATTATCGTTAATCGTTATATAATTCAATATTTTAATTTAGAATATTATAGAAATAAATTTATTCAATATTTAAATATATATAAAATATTAGTATAATAATATAAATTAATATAACTTTATATAATAATTATTTCATTTTAATATTATATTACTTAATTCATTTTAATATTTTTTAAAATAAAATTTTGAAATAATATTAAATTATTATTATATAAACATTATTCATTAATATCGAATTAAGTAATAAAAAACTAAAATATTATATATTAAACTGTATATAAAACATAATTAATATGTAAATTCGTTAAATTTCTTAATGTGGGCGTATCGCTCATAATATTATTAATAATGCTGATAAATAATAAATTATTAACGAGATTGATTTTTTATATAATATATAAGTTGTAGAACGAAATTAAAAAAATTTCTGGTTATATAGACACAATGAACACAAAGAAACTGTGAAAAAGATCAATATGCCGGTATATATTAAATCAGTTGGTAATATGTATTATTTATATTTAACTTAATATAAATTTAATAATATATGTTTTTTGATTGATACTAAGGTTGCAAAAGATAATAAGTATCCAAAAATAGTGATTATTTATTTAGGTTTTGATGATAATTTATTTAAAGATACTTTATTTTTGGGAGAAATGATTAAAGATAAAAATAATAATTGGTTATATATGATTTCTGAATTATATGTTCATGAAGGTAAAAAATTAGTTAATCATAATTTTAATAATAGATTAAATCTAATATATGATATTTTAAATAAATAATTTAAACCATAACTTTAAGATATATTTAGCATATAAGTTAAAAAATTTTATAATTTATAAAACATTAACTAAATTAAATAAGATATTAAAGAATTACCATATACATACAATGATATTATTTTTAAATAAATTAGATTGATTGATAATAAGTAATAAGATCCAAGATTATAAAATCGCAAAGACTTATATTTTAAAATATTTAATGATAATGTGAATTTTTAAAATTATTAAAATTATTCCAGATAATAAATACCAAATAATAATCATTATAATATTTCATAAAAAACAAAATAAAATTATACATTTGGATAAAACAATCATAACAATAACAACAATAATTTAATATAATAAAGATAATTTTAAGATACAGAAAATATTATTAATACAAATTAAAATAGTATAGTTATGGTAGTTGAAAAAGAAGATAGACCAGATTTATATAGATTATATGATTAACATACAAACCATTTCAAAGGTTATGCTTGTGTGTAAAATTATAAAGAAACAAAACGATTAGAATCCATTTTTGAAAAAATTCCAATATCATAAAAAGTATTATTTAATTGTTAATTAAATACTAATAAAAATAAATATTAATTAATGAATATGATTAGAGTATTGTGAATATTATTTTCAAAATATATATTCTTTCATTTTGGAATATACAAAATTTTTAGATAATCCTAAATGTTGAAAAATATCATTAACACTTTTAAACATTAAATCATTATCATATTTTTTATTATATTCGTATGTAATATATATATGATTGTATGTTTCAATTTATTCTTAATCTTATTCATTATCTGGAATATCAAAATCTTTATAGGTTTATTTTTCAAAATTTAAAAATAATTTGTTGTTCAATTTAAATGTTTTTAAATCACATAAATATTTTTATTGATAATTCATTTTAGAAGGAAATTCGCATTCATTTTTTTTATTTATATTTAAATACATTATCAATAACATTTCATTATCATTTAGATATACCATATTTTTTTTTATTATTTTTTATTCTTTACAATAAATATCATTTTTTTAATTTGTATATTTGTACATTTCATTATGAACATTGCATAAAAGTAATTAATGTTTATAATGTTAAAATTATGTTAATGTAGCATCAAGTAATTTTTAAAATTTTTAATCAGAGATATTAATATCATAATTATATATACTCAATTAATCATCTATTTAACTTTATTCAAAATTTGGTTCAGTATTAGGAGCAATTAACATAAATTGAATAATATTAATTTCTTCATTTTTATTATTTTATTATTCAATGGTATTTACTATATTTTCACAAATATTCATTTTTGAAAAAAATATTTAATAATAATATATTGGTATATATGATTTATAATATGAATTATAACAATTTAAAAGTAATTTTATATTGTTAATATAATAATAATATAATAATATCTTTATATATTTTTCAATTTTCAATTTTCAATTTAATATATAAAAATGGGTGTCATTGTATAAACTTTAACATTACCATAATAATATCATTAAAATTCATACAAATCATTTTAAAAAATATTAAAATTTGGAGATCAAATTGATATTTAAAAATAAGATAATATATTGTAAAATTTGGCAAAATCTATTAATAATAAAACACTATAAACATGTAACGAAAAAAATATATCTTCAAATTGGAATAATGAATTGGTTCGTGAAATATATTAATATTATTTTTAAAAATTATTAACAATTCTTGATATGAATAGTAAATCTTTTAGTCCATATATTTATTTTAGTATTTTGCATGATGAAATTCCTGCACAAGATATATTAAATTATAAAGACGAAGATATGGTTCCATCTATATGGCAACATGTTAAAGAAAAACATTAATAAAAAACAAAAAAAATAATATAAGAAATAGAATTTAAAGTAGAAGCAAATACAGACGAAATATGTAAAAAATGTAAAAAATAATAAGTTGTTTCATAAGAAAAACAAACAAGATCTATTGATGAACCTTCTACAACATTTTATACATGTATAAATTGTGGGCATAATTGGAAATTATGATTAAAAAAATAACAAATATTTTTAAATATTTTTAATGTATTATTATGATTAATAATCATATTTATTATAATGATTTTGGTATAATTAAATCTTTTAATCTATATAAGTCATAATCTTATCCACTCTCATGTTCTCTTTTGATATATATTGGTAATAATTTATGTAATATTTCTAATTTAGCAATCTCTTTTAAATCAACTTACATATTTTTTTATTTCATATCGTTTGTATCAATTAATGGTGCTGCACCATTTTGTAATTGTTGATATCGCATACCAAGAATTTTTGCATATTCAAATCTGAATAAAATATTTTCAGATTTTTTTTCCGCTTTTAATTTTTCTTCAATATCTACATTAGGTAGTAAAACAATATTTTATTTCTACATGTTATTTATAATATTCTAAAATATTAATTTTATATAGTATAATATATATTATTAATTAATGTTTTATATATTAAATATTATATATAATTTCAATATTTTATTTTATTCAATTTGTCCAACCCGCTTTACATACTGGACATCTATATAAATATTTCATATTATTTTCATTTACTAATTAATATTTCATTTTAACTGGTTATTTACTTTTATGTGATTCACAATTTTCATTAATACATGGTATAATTATTGTTGGTATAGTTTTATCGTCAAATACATTATCATTCATATACAATGAATTTTGTTTTTCAGATACATTTTCATAATATTGTTATGAAATAAGTGTTGGTTTGTCAGAAGGTAATTTTTCTTAAAACAATTAACATGAACGACAATATTTAATTGGGTCACCTTATTCATTAATTTTGATTAAGAGTTGGTTTTCACATATTTCACAAAGGTCTAACATTTTGTTATATATTTTGAGATAATAAAATATATTCTTATTTAATTTATTTATATAAATATATTCTTATTATAATATTTATATAAAACTTTTTATATATATAAAGTTAAATTAATATTACTAATTAAAACAATATGGTCTAAAAAATCAAATTTTTTATTATATCACAACCTTTTCTTGAAATCAGATAATTGAATATCAAGAAATCATTATAAACCCTTATTGAAAAAATTTCATTAAAATATGAATGTGACTATTAAGTTGTAGAAAAATATACAAAAAATTCTTTATAAAAATATCCTGAATTATTTGAATAACTGAATAAAACTTTAACTAAAATTTTATTACCAGAAGAAATCGAATAAATTGAAAAAGAAAAATAAGAAAAACAAAAAAAACAAAAAAAAGAAATCCTTGATACAATATAAGAAGGTGATGAAGTTAATATCACAGAAATTTAAGATAATGGGCAAATTAAAAAGAAAAAAGTGAAGAAAGTTAAAAAAATTAAAAAGAAAATTACATAATAAGAACAAAGTGATAATATTAGTGTTGCCGGAACTGAAAATACAGACTATACACTTAAAACAGTTGTAGAAGAATAGGACAATGATAATAAATTAGAAGATTTAGAAGATTTAGATGAAACAGAAAAAATTCTAAAAGAATTAGAAAAAAAATAAAAAGAAAAAGAAGAATAACTTTAAAAAGAAATAGAGTAAGACAAAAATGATGTAATTAACGGTAAAACTGAATTAATAGATAACGCAAAAGAAAAACCATATGAATAAAAACATCTTAATGAAATAGATCCAGAAAATTATATTTATTTTTTCAGAAAATATTAAGATATGCTTTAAATGAATTTGATTAATTTACACAACGAAGTTGTTTCAAATTATCTTAATCATAGAGAAGTATTAAAACTAATTAAAGAAGATATTGACAAAAATAAAGACAAAAAATAAACTTTTTATGTTGTTTTAGAAGATGATGCTTTACTCGTTGCTGATCACGCACATAAAAAAATAAAATCTCTATTCAAATAATTATAAAATATGGATTTTGATATGGTTATGTTAGGATTACCAGTTCCGGTATCATAGGATAAATTAAATTAATAAAAAACAATTGAAATGGTTAATCTTTTTGATTATAATAAACTTTTACCAGGCGTTGATAGTTATGTAGTTAGTCCAAAATGTATCGACAAACTTATTGAAGAATATGATAAAACAATATTTCCAACAAATTTATAATATACATATATGTTTAGAAATAATAAAAATTTAAAATTACAATGTGCTGTTCCACATATTTTCATTGAAGGTAGTAAAATGGGTCATTATTGTTCAACGATTGATAATAATGATTTAATATATAATAGTGAATATTTGGCATGTATTAGATTATTTAATTAATAATTTGAAAAAGAAGACAAGAAAGAAAAAGAAGAAATTGTTAAAGAATTAAAAGACAAATTAGATAATTTAATGTAAAAATTTAATAACCCATAAATAATGCATATACTTGGATTATAATTACTAAATGAAAATAAACATTAAGAAGCTATATAAATTTACAATGATGCATTTGATTTAATTAAGCAATAACATGGTTTTATAAATTCTAAAACACCATTATTGAGATAATTTATTCAAATTTACAAGGATGTTAAAATTTGAAATAAATATTAATAATCATTTAAACATTCTTTTTTCATTAAATTATAATAATTTATAATAATTTATAATAATTTATAATAATTTATATAAATTATATATCTCTTTAAATAAAATTTAAATAATTTATATTAACTATATAATAATCATGGGTGTTCCTCCTCGTTGTTTTAGTTGTGGAAAAGTATTAGGTGATAAGTGGTTAGAATTTTAACGCAGAAGTTAAGATTAACAACCAAGTATTATTAATGAAGATAATAAATATAAATTCGAAAAAAACTTTAAAGGTTTAATTTTAGATTAAATGAATATAAAAAAACCTTGTTGTCGTGCATAAATGTTATGCACAGTTGAATTAAATCCAGTATAACTATATCAATAAAATTAATAAAAATAATGAAATAATAAAATAATAAAATATAAAATATAAATAATAACAATATTAATTATATTAATATGGTACAAACATATTATGAAAAAATTTTAGAAGAAGAAAAATAATTCTTAGAAGATATTAATAAATATCAAGGCAATATGAAACAATATAAAATGGAACACAATAATGTTACTTTTTTTAATTTATCATTAGGAGCAATTTTATAAAATACAGCAACGACAATCTTTAACATTATTTTTGATTTATCAAAATATCTATAAGATTTGTAATTAAATAAAACTGAAAATAAAAAATTAGATGTAATTTATTAAGATATTTATAAAATTTTATCAAAAAATAATCGTGATATTTATTTTGGATTATTTTTAATTATATTTGGATTTTTAATATTGGCAATTTTTAAAAAATGAATAAAATTACTTTATTAAAAATTAATAATTATTAAAATATAATTACAGATGAATAAAATAATAAACTAATAAACCAATAAACTAAAATAATCATTTTATGTCATTAATTTGTGTCATAAGTGCTCTTACTGTTGATAAAATATCTGATTTTTGTGAATCAACCATATTATAATCACTTTTAACTCTTTCTTTCATTGATGTAAATTATTGTTAAGAAATATTTTGCTATACTTAAAGATTTTTAAATACTTGTTTTAATTCTTTAAATAATTCCACATTTTTATTAAATTTTATTTTAATATCTTTATTATCTTCACATAAATCATTACATTTATGTTCGAGTTGTGATATTTTGTTACGAAGTTAAACATTATCATTTTTCTTAATGTTTAATTCATTATTAAGATTATCATTATCTTTTTACAATTCCTAAATAATAATCTAATGATTATCAGATTAATTTATTTTGGATTAGAATTCTCTTGTTTTTATCATCTATTATTCATTAAGAGTATTATATTCCAATACTTTTTAATCATAATGACTTTCCAAAAGTGTATTGTCTTATTCCAATTAAATATATTTTCTTCTTAAAGATTGAAGATCATTGTCATAAATTGTAAGTGTTTTTAAATTTGAATCTAATCTTGACTATAAATTATTGACTGCAATTATTTTTTCATTTAATTAAAATAATATATCTTCGTGTTTGTTTTATAATTCAAACTTTTCTTTGGTTTTTTATTATATTTAGATTTGTAATTTTTCTAACTCTTATATGTGAATCAAATCATTTTACTATTATTCATCTTTAATTTCTTAAAGTTAAGTTTTAAGATTTTGAATAGCTGACAAATATTATACTTCATATAATTCGGTTTTAGAAGAAGAATTTTAGATCTAATTATCAAAATGTTTCTTAAATCCTTATAATATTATATTTAATATAATAGATATAATTGATATGTTAATTGCTGTAAAAACAGCAAATAAAATTAACATTTGAAACATATTTGTTGTATTAATAATATAATGTAGAAAATCTTAAATATTATAGTTAGTAATATAATATTTATTATATAAATCTTCTTAATATTATATGTAGTATTTCATAATCTCAGTATTAATATATATAAATCAAATATTATTTATTTCAATTTTTTATTTTAATCAAAAATCACAAAAAAGTTAATTAAAATTATTATAAAAATAGTAATAAATTTGATATTTTTTTATCAATAGTTGAAGATACTAAATGTTCTAATGTATTATTTTCTTTATTTGTTTTAAATTCTTAAATAGTTATTTCTCCCTATTTTATCATCATTATTAAAAAATTATGTATAAATTAATATGTTTATTATTCACTATTTAAACTTAATATTAATATATAAACATTGAAATCAATGTTTATTGACTAATCCTAAATATATTTAGTAAAAATTTTTTTATATTTTTACTAAATATATTATTATTAGTGTTGTGTATTTTATAATATATCTTTATCATGGTTGTCTCTGATATTTAAGTATTTTTATAATAATGAATTGGGAGAAAGAATTAATTAATTTTTCATTGTTTTATTTTTTATATTTTTATTATATTTATTATTCAGTAAATATAATAATTTTTAATCATATTGCGTGCCTTTGGATTAATTATTGACGCAGAACATAATACAATTTCATCATAATATTTTAATTCAAGTTGTCGTATTTTAAATACAAATGATTTATTAATAATAGTATTTGTGTTATTAATAATATTTGTAAAATCTTTTCTTCCATTATATAATTATTTTGAGATTAATGGACAATTTAAATATATTTGTTAAAATGTTTATTATATTTCTTAATACAAATTTTATAAATGGTGGTGATTATCCATAAAAAAATGTTTATCCAGTAATGATTAATAATAAAATTTAAGAAATAATTCACATTACATTACTAAATATCTATAATTATATTCTGTAAAATATCTAATTTCTTTTAAATTATAAATAGCATACATAATTTCTTATTCTTGATATAAATATTTTATTTTTCGTGATTTATATAGTTTATAAATATCTGTATTTAAATACATTGTGTTTTCACCATATGAATTTTTATGTATATTATATGGAATGTCATCTATATATTTCATAATTTAAACATATGTTGAATCTGGTACATTTTATAATACACGATTGTTAATTATATTTATAGCGATATATAATACAATAAATAATACAATACCCTATTCAATTGTTATATTTCGTATTTATATAAAAACTATAACTATAAATATAAAGAAATATAAAAGTTTTTTTGTATCAAAATTTTATTATTGTGTCTATTTATTATCATTCATTATAAAAATAATTTGATATATTTTATTTATTTACTTTTATTTTATAGTTTTTTATTTATTAATAAATATAAATTTAAAAAAACTATATATTTTTTAATATAAAAACAACCATTATAAAAATATGCCACAGTTTTAATTTGACAATACTTCTTGTTGGTAATTAATTGATAATTATTACCGAGATAATAAATATTATATATCCAAACATGGTATAGATAGTTATAACAATTTTATAAATGTTAGTGTTCCAATGTTAATTAAATCATTAAATGAAACAGCATAAGAAATTATTAAAAATAATCAAGGTGGATATGATTTTAAAATTAGAGTATATGTTGGAGGAAAAAACGCAACTGATTTTTATTTTTAACCACCAATTACAACAGATTAAAATGGAAACACAAAAATAATGTATCCAAATGAAGCACGTTTATATAATAAAACATATGTTTCCTAAATTATTGCAACTATAATAATTGAATACGATATTACAAATAATAAAACAGGAGAAACAAAAACAGAGGTTAAGATTTTTCCAAATAAAGTAGTTGGATAAGTACCAATTATGGTTAGGTCATGTTTGTGTCCTCTCAATAATAAAACATTTGAATTTGCATAAAGTGTTGGTGAATGTCCATATGATTAAGGTGGGTATTATATTATTGATGGTAAAGAAAAGGCACTTGTTGCCAATGAACGTATTGCTACCAATAAACTTTTTGTAAATAAAATAAAAGATTAAACCGCTGGATAATTATTTTAATTAAAAGGATTAGTTAGGTCTATTACAGAAGACGACCCCTTCCCAAAATCTGTAAATTTATATATGTACACAGACGAACATAAAGAAAAACATTAAGCTATACGAATGACTATTCCAAAAATACAATCTAATCCAGAAAAAACAGTAGGTGATGATTCAAACCAAATTGCTATTCCTATATTTATTGTATTTAGAGCTCTTGGAATTGAATCTGATAAAAAAATTATTGAATACATTACAGGAGATACAAATCCAGAACCAAGTTCAATAGAATATCAAATAAATACTATTTTATATAATAGTTTAATGGATGGAGATTATATATTATCATAAGAATAGGCATTTGAATTTCTTAAATAATATACTCGATTTAATAGTATCAAGGATGTAGTATTTATTTTATAACGAAACTTATTTCCAACTATTTCTATTGAATCATTTGATTAAAAAGCTTTATTTCTTGGATATATTGTTAGATAATTTATTAAAACATACATGGGAGTATTACCAGAAAGTAATCGTGATAGTTATATATTCAAACGCGTTGATGTTAGTGGTTTCTTAACAGAAAATCTTTTTAGAGATGTATACAATAGATACAAAAATGACTTTGTTACATATATTGATTAATTTTATAATAAAAATCAGTCAATTAAATAAACAGGATAAATATAAACATTAGTTAATAATGGTAATTTTAAAACTATTTTTTCATCTACTAAATTTAATGAATAAATGATTAAATCATTTAAAGGTGATTGGGCAAAAATTGTTGATTACAACAATAAAACAATTTAAGAAGGAACAAAAGGTATTGTATAAGAATTATCAAGAATTAGTAATTTATCATATGTATCATATATGAGAAGAACACATACACCAATTAATGAAAATATGAAATCTGCCCCACCCCATTAAATCCACACAACACATTATGGATATTTCTGCCCGATTGATACTCCCGATGGTGGAAATGTTGGTTTAATTAAACATTTAGCAGTTTTGGCAAATGTATCAATTAATACTGCATCAACATATATCAAATAAGCATTATAAGATGTTAAACTTTTAACTTTGGAAGAGATTGAACCATAGGATTTAAATAAATACACAAAAGTGTTTGTAAATAATGTTCTTGTTGGAATACATATGGATCCAAAATTTTTATATAATTATATGATATTTTTAAGAAGAAATGCGTTTATCAATATATATACATCAATTACTATGGATTATATTTAATAAGAATTGAGTATTTTGACCGATCCAGGTAGAATTACAAGACCAATTCTTGTGGTTAAAAACAATAAACCAATTATAGATAATTACAATTTTACCAAGGATATGGAATGGATGAGATTAGTATGTGGTAAAAGTATATTAATGGACAATAAACCATTATAATTAGATGTATAAACAACTGTTAATACTTTATAAGAATTAGAATACAAAGGATATTATATTAATCCAAAAATATTTTTTAATACAGAAGATATAGATGAAGTTATGAAATAATTAGAATAAAACCAATCTGCAATTGAATATGTTGATAGTACAGAACAAGAAAATACTTTAATTGCCATTAGACCATCTGATTTAAATGAAAAAGTTGAAAATAAAGATTATACACACATTGAATTACATCCAAGTGTTATTTTAAGTGCGATTAGTAATAATGCTACATACGGTCATCACAATCCAGCAACTCGTAATTTATTCTTTTCAGCGCAAACAAAATAAGCAGTTGGTTTATATGTTAGTAATTATTAAAATCGGATTGATACTTTGGCATATGTTGCATATTATCCTTAGAAAAAATTGTCAACAACACGATATATGAAATACTATAATAATCATAACTTACCATATGGATAAAATTTAACTATGGCAATTATGACATATACTGGTTATAATTAAGAAGATAGTGTAATTATTAACTATAGTGCTATTTAAAGAGGAGCATTTAATATGACATATTATAAAGGTATTGTTTTTGAAGAAATGACCGAGAAAAATGGTCTATAACTCAGAATAGCAAATCCAACAAATTTAATTAACAACGGTATTGAAATTAAACCAAAAGACAACGTTAATTATAGTATTATTGACAATGACGGATTACCAAAAATTAACACATATATACATGCAGAAGATGTTGTTATCGGAATGGTCACTGTATAATAATTACAAGATCTTGCAGATGTAAATAAAAAATAAGAAGAAGTCCAAACATAATAATATTAAGATGTTAGTTTAGTTGCTGAAACTAAATATTAAGGATTTATTGATAAAGTTATTATGTTTTAAAAAACAACGGGAATACAAAACCGCACAGTAAAAATTCGTATGAGAAAATAAAAAATGTTGGATATTGGTGATAAAGTTGGTACAACAAATGCTTAAAAAGGTACGGTTGGTATGATATTACCAGAATGGGATATGCCAGTTACTTAAAATGGTTAAGTTCCAGATATTATTTTAAATCCTCACGCTATACCAACCCGTATGACCATGGCATAATTTTTAGAAATGATTGGAAATACATTGGCAGTTTATACAGGAAATCATACAGACGCAACATTCTTTGATACAATTGATATGACACAAATGTAAGATGCATTGAGACAATTAGATTTAAATGGTGATTGTTCGTAAATACTTTATAATGGTATGACAGGGTAATAAATATAAGCAGATATTTTTATTGCTCCTTCGTATTATTAAAGACTTAAATAATTTGCAAGTGATAAAATTAATTATCGCCATAGAGGCAATGTCCTTACAAAAACAAGATAACCACCATAAGGTAAAAGTAATAAGGGTGGTATGAAAATCGGTAATATGGAATGTGATGCAATTTTATCACATGGTATGTATAGTTTTATAAAAGAAAGTTTTATGGAACGTTCTGATAATTATTATGTATTTGTATGTAAATTCTGTGGATTACTTAGTGAATCAAATACAAAAATGAATTATTTTAAATGTTCTAATAAAAAATGTAATCATTATACTTCATAAGTTAGAGTTGAAATACCATATTCTTTTAAATAATTTTTATAAGAATTGGCAGCATGTAGTATTTAAACACACATTAAGTTAGAAAGTTATCCAGATATAATGAAAGAAGATGGACATTATATTACAGAAGATACATTACCAGACATTGAATTGGTTTTAGAAAATGACTAAAATTAAAAAAATAAAAACAATGATGATGAAGAAGAATCATATGAAGAATGATTTAAAAATTAAAAATATATATTTACATTTACAAACTATTTTTTTAATATTGAAATACTTTTTTCAATTAATGATTTAAATATTATTAAATATGTTTTCAGCTTATTCAAACTATTATTAAATAATTTATTGAGAATTAAAATATTTTTCAGAAATTACATCATAGAATGTAAGATTTTATTCAAATTTCTTTTAAACAATATTATAACTAATTCCTTCAAGGGTATCATAAACTGTTTTTAAATTTTTATTAACCGCTTTTTCATATGATTCCTATTATTTGGACAATAAATTAATAGTACATTCTAATTCACCCTGGGATAATTAGTTTAATTCTTCTTTTGTCTTAGTTTTAATTGGTTTTTTTTCATCTTATAATACCATATCTTATGTAGAATTAACTGGTTTTTCATCAAGTTTTGTTAAATCATTTTACGAAACCATTAATTCAAGTTGTTTTAAACGTTCCATTGTATTTGTACGTTTTACACATGGTTCTTTGATTGGGTCGGATTAATGTTATTTTTAATCTTGTAATATTTATTATAAGTTCATTTTTGTTTCCGGAAGTTATCTGGGTACGGGTTTATTCCTTTATTAATACTTATTTTAAATTGCTTATTTTCTTTTTTATAATTCTTCATTTTATTAATTGAGTTTCAAAATTTCCGAATCATATTATAAACTTGTTGTTGTCTTTTACGACATTAACTCGTTTTTTAAATCTTCAATCTGACTATTTGTTAAAGCATCAGATCTATAATAAGATTATTATAGTGGTAATTCTATATTAGATTATTAAATTTAATCAATAGATTATTCTGTAAGTTGGTTATGCTTTAAATATGACATAGTTCTTTGATATTAAACTTATTATTTTAATTCTTCTAAATCGTCAAGTTATATTTATGATTATTTTTAAATATTTTTTTTTAAAAAAACACTTTCCGGTAATTTCAAATCTTCATCAATATTGATTTATTAATTTAAATGTTAAGATTATGATGTCGTATTGTCATTATCTATACCTAATTTATTTAAAGTTCTTTAATTTGATTATTAAATTTATTGAGTTTATCTCATTTATTTAATTTATGCCATACTACTATCACTTTGAGTAGTTTATTGAACTTTTAATAAATTTTTAGCTTCTTATTCGATTTCCGAATCATCATAATATTCTAATGAATCTTACATATGAAGAGGTGTAGTGTTTTCTTTTTTAGCAGTTTTCTTCTTCATAAAAGAAGGTGCTATAACAGAATTTGCAAATTTCCTCATTTTTATTGAAATTATATGAAAAATTAATGAAAAAAGACTTAAATAATACAATTATTATAAGATATTCTTCGTATATTATATGACAATATTATATGATATTATACATATATATATTTCAAATTTTTGTTTTTTTGTTTTTCAATTAGGATATGCCAAATTACATAAACCAGATATAATTCTTAAAACATTATATCCCAAAGCATAAACTTATGTAAATACTAAATCTTCTATAAAATCATTATAATCTGGAAGTTAGTTTATATATATATGTTAATCAATATCGTCTTTATTTAAAATAAGTTTAGTATATGTTAAATTTAATCTTATATTATCTAATTTAGAAAAATTACATGAACCAGATGGTTAAAATTATTCAGGAAATTCTGAAAAAGAATATATGTTTATTCCTTTTCTTGTACCATTGGTGTGGTGTTAAAATTATTAAACAAAACTAAAATAATCACCCGGTGTATTTTGAATTTTTTATTAACCATCAAATATTAATTGTGCTGTTTTTGTTGGATTATCCCCATCAATTAAAACTGTTTTTGATTGTATTATATTATTTATATCAGTATAAGTAAATGTATTTTCATATTATGGATGTTCAAAATCATTTAATGTTAATAAGGATAATGGATATGTTAAATTATTATCTTATTTTTTTTATATTCCAGAATCAGTAAAATTAAAATAATTTAAATTTGTTAATACTTGTGATTACGCTTTTTTTTTAGAAATCCAAAAAATTTCCTTTATAGGGTTTGTGAATTTCAAAAATATACTCGATAATGAAGATTAAGATTCCGATAATCCATTATATTATAATTATTCAATTAAATATTCATGTGAAGATGACGCGATTTTGTGTCTTTCTTCATTTCCAAGATGTATATATTCAGCGACCAAATGAGCAGTTAAAGATAAATTTTAATTTTAGTCATTATTAATTACAATTAAATTATCATCTATATAATCATCGGTAATATATAATTCATTTAATTTTGCAAATTCTATATTGAATTTAACATCACTATATTATAATGCGGCAAGCGGTAGTGGTTGATTTTAGTATCTACAGAACCAAAATTACATAGGTATATATAAATCCTATGCATCTGAAGTAAAAACACCTAACATGTTATTTCCTGCATCTTTTTTTTATTCTGGTGTTGTTAATTCATACCATATTTATAACCATTCTCCATAATGTTTATCAATTCTAACTCCCGCTATTTCAAGTTCAACTGTTTTAATTAATGCGTGACCAAGATAAGGTATCCAATATCCATTTCCAGTAGCACCTGTTTCAGTTGATGTTATTCTTGGAACATGACATTCTAACCATAAATTTGCCAATAAATCACCACTTTTACCAATTGTGCATGTTGTTCTTTTTCCAAAATCAATATCTCCATAAAAATTTAAAATTACATGTTCTCTTTAAAATATTGTATGACGCATATAAACTTATTAAAAATATGTAATATCTGGATTACCATATACATATATATCTTCCGTGCCTTTAACGGCCAATTAATATAAACCTCCCATGTGAGACATATTTTTAGACTAATTTTATAAATAAAAACATATATAAATTTTATATAATAATCATTATTAATTCAAAATACTTATAAAATTTTCATGAACAAGTTATTATAAATCTTATAATTATTTACTTAACCTGTTATAGTTAATCTATATTTACTTAAATTCGCGTTAACTAACAATACCAGTAGTTGATTACTCGCTTTGTTATTAAGTAATATTAGTAGTACTATTGTGTTATCGTATTACCATTTCTTCCAATTATATAATTCTATCTTACATTTTTCTATTAATTTCTATAAAATCTTTAATTTATTCTTATAATTTTTCTTAATCTGGAATATATTAATATTCTACAAATTATTCTACTGGTCGGAATATCATTTTTACTATTATTATTAATAATTTATTTTAAAACTTTTTTTACTTTTGTTAAATAATATTATTAATATTTTATTTCAATTTTTAATTTCTAATTCAAAAGTGTTTTTTTTTAATAAATTAAAAAATTTATTTTCATATAATAAAAACAATAAACTTTTTATATAAAATGTCTGAATTTTTTTAAACCGAAAATATTATAGTTGAAGAACAAAATACCGCATCGGAACCTGTTGCTGAACCAGTATCAGAACCTGTTGCTGAACCAGTAGAAGAACCAGTATCAGAACCAGTATCAGAACCTGTTGCTGAACCAGTAGAAGAACCAGTATCAGAACCAGTATCAGAACCTGTTGCTGAACCAGTAGAAGAACCAGTATCAGAACCTGTTGCTGAACCAGTAGAAGAACCTGTTGCTGAACCAGTAGAAGAACCAGTAGAAGAACCAGTATCAGAACCTGTTGCTGAACCAGTA
>JACCEC012034832.1_pt1 | contig 19709 bp, 24 predicted proteins | sample 7450121 | NCBI WGS metagenome assembly JACCEC01 (sample SAMN15323455, study PRJNA562643) | freshwater metagenome | isolation source: river surface water | place: USA:Blue River Watershed | collected 2017-08-18 | reverse complement strand
GCCAGCGGTGCCGGTTGCGGGGGAGCACCAGATCGTCTTCGGCGATGGTCTGCGGTCGACGCCGTCGGTGTCGTTGCGGATGATGATCGAGCCGGCCAGCGCCGTGGAGTTTCCGGCCGCGCTGACGACCTCCGCAGTCACCTCGACCTTGCCGCCGTCCAGCGCCTCCAGGTCCACGAGGTGGTGGAATGCGGTCGTCAGGTGCCGCCCGTTGAACGCGGAGACCTCGTAGTTGGCCGCCTCGACGGTGCGCGCGGAGACGTCGTAGTCGGTCGCCGTGCCACCGTTCACCGAGACGTGGAAGGTGATGTGGTCGATGCCACCCTCTCCGGTGGGGTCCACGTCGCAGGCGGCCTTGACCGACACGAGCACCGTCTTGTCGGCGCTCGATGCGTTGCGGTACTGCCCGCTGGGCGTGCGCCAGGCTGCGACCGCGTTGGCCATCGGCTTACGTCGGGTTGGTGAGGTATGCCGGCGTGGTCACCGTGGCAACGAAGGTTCCGCCGCCGCCGGTTCGCGTTGCCCCGAAGTCGAGGAAGCCGAGGATCGGGTCGGCCGACGAGGCGCCGCCGAGCACGAGGACGTAGATGCAGCCGCGCGCGGAGAACGTGGCCGAGGACCACGATGCATCGGCGAACGTCAGCGAGGCGCGATCGTTGGTGGTGTCCGTCGCCGTGGTCGCTGTGACCGTGACGCCGCCAGCGGTGTATCCGCCGGAAGCCGCGATCTCGTTCGTGATGTGCGAGCGACGGCTCCAGGTGTCCTTATCGAAGGCCGTGCTGCTGACGAGTATGGCCTTGACGGTGCCGCTGGCCAGGAGTGCGTCGAGCGCGTCCTTGCCGAGGGTGTTGGGTAGCTGGCTGGTCACAGCAGGAGCCCCTTGATGACGGCGAGCGCGGCCTGGAGCGCCAGCGTGCGACTCTCCTGGATCACGATCGCCTGGTTCTCGCGCGCGATGCTCTTGAGGCTGCTGTCGAGCGCAGCCGTGGCGGTGCCGACGTCTTCGCCGGCAGCCGCTCGGACTGCGACGATGGCCGCGTCCTCCATGATGCGAGCGAGGTGCGGGCGCGTCGACGCCTCGAAGTGGTCGCCGAGGCGCTGGGCGGACTCAGGCACCATCGCGCGCACCTGCGCCAGGATCTTCTCGGCGGCGCTCACTTGGCGCCTCCGACGACGATCGCTTCGTCAGCGTTGAGCGCGCGCTCCCAGTCGTCGAGCGCCTTGCGGACCAACTCGGCGTCCTGGGCCACGAACGGGATGGCGAGGAACCACCCATCGGCGCACCGCTTCGCCAATGCGAGGTTGGCGCGGTCGCTGGCAATGCGCACGCGGTCGGGACCTGCGCACGAGGCCAGCAGGGCGAGGAGGAGGACGATCAAGGTTCGCGCGGTTCGCATATCATTGCTCCAGGGGCATCACGCCCCAACTGGTGCCAATCAGGATCTTGGACATCGGGGCCTCGCCGACCTGCTCGGGGTGCAGCGTCGTCACGAGGCGGCAACCGTGCTCCTGCAGGACGGCTTGCACAGCGGCGTAGGCAGCGCGGCTGCGTTCGGCTGGGGTCGGAATGTGCGGTGTGTCGGTCATTGTGTTAGGAGGGTTTCTCGGCCCGGCAAACTGCGGAAAGCTCCAGTCGCTCAAGACGATTGTTGTTCTCGCTCGCGGTGTCGCGCAGGCTGTTGAACTCGTGCACGAGCGTTTTGAGCTTTGCCTCGTTCTTCAGCAGCGCGTCCCGGATCGCTTTCAGCTCGAAGACCATATCAGTCTTGAACTCGCGAGCCAACGCCATGAACGCGCGCCCGCCGTAGAACGCCATGATGAGAGATACGCCCCAGCCGCCGAAGTTCTTGGCGGCTGCAAGGATCGTCGAGACGTCTTCGGGGGTTTGTGGAAGCATTGGGCTAGTCCTCGTCCTGCTCGTCGTCCACCGGATGCCCAAGCCACCCGTGCACCTGGCGGAAGTCATTGATCGGTGGCCGCCCGTAGACCGGCTCGCCCTGCTCGTTCGTGCCCGTCTGCACGTCCGGCGCGACCTTGCGCCACTCGACGCGGTCGATTGGGTAGTCACGGATCTTGCGGCCGTTGTCGCACCGGAACGCGGCGATGACCTTGGGGTCCAGTTGCAGCTCGGTGAACCGCTCAACCATCCACGCGAGGTCGTTGCGGCCCCCGATGAGGTCGAGCAGGATGCGAGTCTCCTGCCCTACGGCAATCTCGTTGACCACGACGAACTCGACTTGGCGCGTGGCAAGGCGGGCTGAGAGACGGTCCCACTTGTTCGCGGTGGGCTTGATGCAGGAGAAATACGCTTTGACGTTGGCCATGTTAGAGCCCCAGGCCGAGGCCGAGTGTGAGCCGGCTTTGGTTACGGCTGGTGGTGGGCGTGGTCAGCGCGTCCATTCCAGCGTCTGTCGGGTAGTGGTCGTCGCTGATGGTCCAGCCGTAGACGAGGACGTTGCCGGCAACGGTTAGCGTCCCGCCAATAGCCACCTGAGTCAGGGTAGGCATAGTGGCCGTCGTATCGCGGGTGCCGTGCGAGCCGTTGCGCGCAAACTGCACGTCGTTCGCCTTCCAAGTGACGGCGCACTTTTGGACTACCCCAGCAGCGGCAGTCCCCGAAACGATCGGGGCAGCTTGGTTAGAGCTAGCTTGGTAGATGAGCGACCCGACAGCGGACGACCTATTGTAAACAAAGATGGAGTCGGAGGATGTTACCCCCTGGAGGTACGCAGCCCCACGATTCCCGGAGTCAGCCGTCGAATCGCCACCCAGGAACGAGAATTCCACCACCATCGTCCCCGCCGTGCTCAGGGCAGTGCCCTCCGGGCCGGTCAGCGCGCGGGCGAGCAGGTCGGCGCCGCGCGTGACGGCTACGGTCGTGGTGGGGATGATCGACGACGGGGAGGTTGCCCCGGCTTCTGCCTGCGCGTGGAAGAGGTGGAAGTAGTCCCCAGCCGTTGATACCGAGCTGTTGAACCCCATGTAAAAGCGGACGAGATTTCCGCTAGTGATACCAGTAGACGTGGAAGCCCATACAAGTATCCACCCGTTGCCAAGCAGCACTGACCCAGCGGTTCCTGTTCCGCTATTCACCGTCACATCACCAGTTGAGTAGTCCAGGCTGATGCTCAGAAGGTCCGTCGCCGTAGTATCGTTTCGGATACGGTATTTGTTTGCCGTTGTGGCTCCGGTGCCAATCTTTACGACGGCGTAGAAGCACACTGAAGTCGAGTTGCACGTAAAGAACTGGTAGAAGGTCGTATTCGTTGTCGTCGTGCACTCGACCTTGGCACCCGAAGTCAACCCATCCGGCCCCGTGGTCTGGGCGAGCGTCACCGCAGAATTGCCCTTTGTCCACGCGGCATTACTTGGGTCTTGGCTATACAGGAACGAGTTCGTCCTCGACCCCTCCCCCACATACCCCCACCACCGATTGGTCGCGTCCCACTGCCGGCGCGGCGTGTTGATGGCGGCGGACTTGAGAAGGCCGTCCGAGTCCACGTAGAGCGCCGTCGTGCTGCGCGTGAACGTGTAGCCGGGGGGGACGGCGCCTTGGGCGAGCCCGCCGACTACGACTCTTTCGAGGACGGCCATGGATCAGCCGAAGATCGCCACGAAGTCGGCCGCCGTGCTCGCCGCGTGGATGATCCTTGGAGAGCACCGAATCGCCGTCCCGCTCGGCACGTTCTTGAACGTCTCCGTGTTGCCGATGGCGTCGGTGAGCACGAGGTTGCCAGCCGTTCCGACCCAGATGGCGATTGGTGCCGGGGAGATGACGTCGCCAGCTGCGACGGACACCCAGGACTTGCCCGTGAGCGCGTTCTCGAACGAGTAGGTGGGTGCGGCCATTCGCGCAGCAGAGAGCAGGCCACGCCGCCGGCTGTTCCACCTGGAACACTACGGCGCAGGCGCCTGCCACTCGGGACCGCTAGCCCCGAACGTCAGCACGTCACCCAGGGACGCGCTCGATGCGGGAATCAGCACCCATGCGCCACTGGAGTAGACGAGCATGTCCCCGTCGCTCTGCGATCCGCCCGAAGCGTCCAGGATGGCATCGTAAGCGAGGACGTCTGTCCCGATGACGAGCCCGAGCGTCGTGCGCACCGCCGCCGCATTGGCGCCCGCGATGATGCTTCGGCCAGTAGCCGTGCAGGTGATCTCCTCGACGTCGCCGGAGCCCGCCGTAGAGCGCCCAAGCACCCGGTCGGTCGCCGAGACGTCCTGCATCTTGGCGTAGGTCACCGTGCCGGCGTCGATGGTCCAGACCGACCCGGAGCCAGACACCGTAACGTCGCCCTTGTCGCCGTCGGTCAGCGTGCCGCCCGCGCCCCCGGTCTGAATCCAGGTCGAGCTGACGACGTCCCAGAACTCCAACACGTCATTCGCGCCGCTGCTGTTGATGCGGACCATGCCGCCAGCGGGGGCGATCGCCGATGGCCGCTGCGCCGTCGTGCCGCGGGGGATCTTGATCGCCTGCGTGCCGCCAGCCGCCAGCGACACCACAACCTCGCCCGTCGCCTGGTCAAGCTCGCCGCCGATGAGCTGCAACGGCACGCGCGCCGAACTGAGCTGCGAGATATCGAGGGCCTGATTCGTGCCCACCGTCTGCGCGATCGTGACGCTCGCCGCGGCCAGCCCTCCGTCGAGGACCGGGGTTCCGAGCGCGAACGCAACACCCGGGGCGACCGTGACGAACCCCTGCGTGCTGGGCGCGAACACGTCCTTCGCCTCGCCAAGCCCGAAGTAGTCCTCGGGCTCGAACTCGGGAGGGCAGTAGAAGATGCCGCCGTCCGTGATGCCGCCGCGCGCGCGGCTCTGCTGGTCGTCCTGGCGGTAGTCCCAGAGCCCATCGGCAGACTGGGCGCCCCACGACCGCAGCGCGATCACCTGCGGGCGGAAGGACTCCTCCTCGCGCATGAGGTCGCCGCCCAGAGACGGGCCGTGCTCGAGGTTGGCATAGCCGCTGACCCAGAGCTGCGGGCGGAAGGCCAACGCGCCGTAGGACTCCATCATCGGGTGATGGATGAGGAACAGCTCGCGATCCTCCGGCGTGTTCGAGCCGATGGCCCGCTTCTCGCCAGGCGCAAGCTGCCCGGTGATCGGCGGCGGGTTGATGAGGCTGGTCGGCAGGTAGCCGGGCGCGGGGCCGCTCGGCAGCGGTGCAATCGGACCGCGCGGGCCACCCCCGGTGATCGGGCCACTCGGGCCGCCGACCTCGCCGGGGTAGTTCGGTTCGCCCGGGCCATACCCTGGGGCCGGGCCGCTGGGCGGGGGCGCGATCGGTCCTGCAGGCCCGCCGCCCGTGATCGGGTAGCCGGGGAAGCGGCGACCGCCCGGGACCGCGGGGTTGGCCGGGTTCGGGGTGATGGGGCCGCCGGGGATGCCCGGGACCGGCGATCTCGGCACGCGAGGGCCACCAGTCGGCGGCGGCGCCGGCGGCGAACCTGGGGCGCCTGGAGCGCCTGGGCTTCCCGGGGTTGGGCCGCCAGTCGGTGGAGGGCTCCCGGGCGCGCGCGGCGGGGTCTGGTTCCGCGGCCCGCCAGTGGTCGGCACCACGTACGGAACCTCGCTCCACCAACGCCAGTAGCCGGTCGGGTTGCCGCCGCCCGCGAACGGGTGCGAGCCGGAGCCTTGCCAGGACAGGTGCGTCCGCGAGATCAGCGGCAGCGGCGGCGGGTTCGGGTAGTCGCCTTCAAACAGCAGAGGCCCGTCGTTGGACTGGTCGCGGAAGAAGTAGGCGTTGGTCGAGATGTGCGCCGCGTTGATCGGGTTGCCGTCGCGGTCCTCGCCGTGTCGGTGCTTGTCGTTCTCGTGCCCCGCGTGGATCGGGCCGGAGCCGCCAATCTGCGCCATGAGAGCGACGCCGTGAGCCGCAGTCGGACGCGGAACGAACGCGCCGAACTCGCCGATCTTCTCGCCAAGGTGTTCGTCTTGACCGAGGTCGCCGAGCGCAGACGTGGCCCGCGCCGTGTTGCCGCCGCCAGGGGTGATCGGCCCGCCGCCACCGCTGACCATCGGAGCCCAGACCATGCCGAGCCCGGCGAGCCCCTCCTGTTGGCTCTTGGAGAGGTTCCACGCGATCCCATTACCGAAGGTGTCCAGCGTGCCGGCGCTGCCGTAGATGGGCATCGCCACAACGCGCATCATCGACTGCAGGCGCGCATGGCGACCGCCGACGCCCGGGGTCTCGGAGCCGTCCATGCAGGCGGTGGCGTCCGGCTGCAGGTCGCAGACGAGCGTTCCGCACTCGCCGGGGCCGCCGACTGACGGAGCCCACAGGCGGCCGTCGGCGGGCAGCACGAGCTCGACCTGCGAGTGCTCGTGCATCGCCGGCATCACGATCGCCGTCGAGCCCTTCACGATCTGCGAAAGGACGGCGGGGCGCGCAATGCCCTTCGACACGAACCGCTGGTCGGCCTGCCAGTCGCCAGCCACCGGGAACACGTTCGCGGGGCTGTTGCCGGTCGTCGGCCCACCACCGCGAGCACGGGCTCCGTCGATGATGCCGGCGAACGACTGCGCCCAGGAGCCCATCGAACGGTGGTCGCGGCTGTTCACCTGCCAGAACATCCACGGGTGGATGTCGCCGAGCGTGCCGAGGCCGTTCTCGACGCCGTATTCGGTCATGATCTCGGAGGCGTTCCCGCCGCCGTCGGTCATCTTGACGATGCGGGCGCCCGCGAGCATCTGCCGGCGGCCGATGCCGACCACGGAAACGTGGTCCTGCAGGGGGAAGTACCCGACGGTTCGGAAGTCTGCGATTCCTGGCATGGTTAGTTTCCGACGCCCGGCTTGACGATGCCGAGCAGGAGGTGACGGACGCTCGCCGGCAGGAGCGCCATGCGGCTGATCTGGCGTTGCTGGCCCGGGAACTCGTAGACCACGGCGACCTTGCCGCTCGGGTATGGGGCGGCCACGACGGAGGCGCTGGCCATGTTGCCGGTCAGCGCCATGTTGGTATCGCCGCGCCGGTTCGTGCTCAGGATCGTTGCCACGTTGCCCTGCAGGTTGTCGGCGTAGGCTGCGAGGATCTCGGCAGCGAAGGCTGCCGAATGCGCGGTCAACTCGTTGTTGCCGTCGGCCTGGCCGTTGACCAGGACGAAGCCTGGCAGGTCTTGCGAATCGATGCCCGCCTCGTTGGGGTCCTCGCTGTTGAGCCCGAGCAGCTGCGACACGGTGCCGGCGGCTGCGGTGTCGTCCTGCCACCCAAAGCGCGCGTCGGCCTCGTTGGGCGGGACGAAGACGTGCAGGTCCGGGCCCTTGCCGTCCTTGATGCGGTATTCGGCCTGGTACTTCTCGGCGATTTTCGAAGCGTCGACCTCGATGCGGTGGAACTGGCGTGTGTTGTTGGGCGCGGCGGGAACCACGGTCAGCATCACCTTCATGCGCATTGTGCGCGCGAGGAAGATGCCGTTGTTGCCGCCTTCCTTGACGAGGCCCGGGCCCATGGGCTGGTCGTCCTGCAGCGCGAGGTCACCGACCACGTTGGCGGTTCCGCCCGTGCTGTTCTCCAAGAAGCTCGGGATGAAGCTCTCCACCGTGCCGTAGGGGCTCACGATCCACTCAACGCGGAAGATGCCGAGGTCATGGTCGATGATGACCACGCGCGCGGGGCCGGGCGGCACCTGAATCGTTGGCGCGGCGGCCGGCGGGTAGGAGTTGATGCGCTGGTACATGCCGGCGCTTGCCGCGTCCCCGATCGCATCGCGGGCGATGAGGCGCTGGCCCTTCACCGTCGCGACCGAAGTCGACTCGCCCCACACCGCCGCCGGCGCGCGCGCCCCGCTGATCGGGTCGAGCAACGCCGCACGGATGGCTTCGATGTCGCGGATTCGCTCCATGTAGCGCCGGTTGATGCGGAACGTCTGGCGGAAGTGCTGCTTGAACGCCTGAATGCGCGCCGCGACGTTGCCGCGCTCCTCGTCGTCAGCGCGAGACCCCAGAACGCCGTCGAGATCGCCAACGAGCCACGTCGCCCGGATCGTCTCAAACGTCCAGTCGAACGGCGAGCTGGACGGCTGCCGAAGCTTCATGGCGTAGAGCCATTCTTTGATGTTCACCCACGTCCCCGGAGGAACTGTCTTCGTGACGTAGCGGTTGGTTTCGGGGTCGTATTCGGTGATCTGCGTTTCGCGGTCGACCGTGGGGATGACATTCTCAAGGTATGGAGCGTCCCGGTCGGGCGGCGTCTGCGTGTCGCTCCAGTCGTCCTCGTGGTCGAACACGATCTCGACCTCGCGCTGATAGTGAACGATGACCTTCGCGGGCCGGATCGCCGCGCGCTCCACCATCTCGGACTTCTCTCCGTCCCAGGTGACCGGCGGCAGCGTGGACCGGAACTGCTCGGCCGCGGTCAGGTCGGCGCCGTCAAAGACGACCACCTTCCCGTCGGCGCGCACATACAGCTCCGCGCCGGGGATCTGCGCCAGCACGCGCCCGATTGCGCCGTCTCCTTGGTCGCGGATCAGCAGGTTCTGGACGGACAGCGTTCCCTCTTCGCCCTGGTTGTCGGCGATGGGGAACGACTCGATCAGCCAGTTCTCACCCTCCTCGCCGTCGACGATCGTGAGCACGTCGCGCAGGGCATCCCTGGCGGTCCAGCGGCGGCCGTCCTTGCTGAGGCTGCTGCGCCGGTAGTTGTATTGGTCGACAATCACCTCGTTCTCGATGGGCACGATGCCGAACGCGGTGCGGTCGCCGGTCTTCTTCGGCACGTTGTAGTCGCGCGCAACGAGCTTGTACGACCACTTCCACCGCCGGTCAGCGATCACGAACGAGACGAGGTTGGGGCCTGCGGACGGCACGACGTGCAGGATGTAGACCTGCTGAAACGCAACCTCGACGCCTCGCTGGTCGCGGAACTGCAGATCCAGAGGCTGGCCGATCTTCTCTTTCAGCGCCGGCCACTGCCTGCGGTTGACAGACACAACCGTGGAGTAGGGACGCGGGCCGGGCTGCAGTCGCCACGCGATCGCGCTCGTGGCCGCAAGCGGGAACCCACCGAGTCGCACGCTACTCTTGTCGCTCATCTAGGCGCCTCGCTGTAACGCTGCGTGACGGTCTCCGAAAGGATGGTGACCGCGATCTGTCCGAAGTCAGGGTCGCCGATGTATTGCCGCGTGCTCTGGCTGGTGCTGCTGATCGTGTTCCACCCCGACGCGTTCACCACGCCATCAACCCCGCTTCCGCCGCCGATCGCTGGCAGGGACGAGGCTCGCGCGTCCGTTGCCGATGCCGAGCCCTTCGACAGGCGTTCGATTGGCGGCTGGTCGCCGACAACCATCGCTGTGCGCGAGTAGATGCGCTCCTTGTTGAGCCATCCGGAGTCAACGTAGAACGCCAACTCCTGCCCATTGTGCACAGGTGTGTAGTCAATGGTCCTGGCTTCGCGCGTCGTGACGGATTCTGTAACTTCCACAAGATCATCGCCGCCGTTCTTCTGATAGATGAACTGCACCGCCACCGAGGCCCGGCTCTGCGACCGGTCGAGCGAAACGCGCATCTCCTCGATGCCGTAGACCCGCGGCGAGAGGTTGGCGACAAACAGCGAGATCAGGTGCGGCAGAATCTTCTGGTCGAAGACCTGCTGCATGTCCTGCCCAACCTCGACGTCGACGGCGCAATCGTAGGTGGCCGCAACTCGGCGCAACCGGTGCACGCCCTGCGCGCTGTCGCCCGGGTGCTGCGAAAGGTCGGTGAACGATACCCGGTGGTCGCGGATTGCCGGGTCGTCGATGACGCCGATGGACTGCTCCGCGAGGATCTGCAGGTATTGCCGCTGAAACTGCAGCGTGGAATCGTTGCGGTCGCGCCCGCTCTCCTCGTGCACGAGTTCCCAGGTGGCTTCATCGTCGATGCTGGTGAGGATCGCCGCGGCCCGTGCGTCGAACGAGGCGCCGTAGACGGTCGTGGCGGTGTCGCCGTCCAGGGCAGTGTAGACGCCCCGCATCGAAACGGTCTTCTGCCGGCTCGGCGCGAAGTCGGTGTGCACCTCCAGCTCCCGCAGCCCGTCTTGGTCCGCCGCCGGCAGATCGCCCTCGATCGTGACCGTGTAGGCGCGCCCATAGCCGCGGTCCGTGTCGCGGTTGCCGGACTTGGCGCAGGTCGCCGTCGTGTTGAGGATGGTGTCGCCGAAGGTGTACTCCCAGGCGTCCCCGGCGATGTCGATGGTCAGCGACTTGTCGCGCGCGGAGAACCCGGCCTCAACCTGCTCGGACAGGCTCTGCAGATCGGCGTGGCTCGTGGCCACGATCATCACGTCGAACACGAGGCGCAGGCGCGGGTGGCTGCGATCGACGACGTAGGGGCCGCTCAGGAGCAGGGAATCGGACGCGCCGCCAACCGTCAGCGTGCCGTAGGTGATCGAGAAGAGGTTGGTGATGGCCATGGGTTACCAGAACTTGATCGCCTCGATCACGCGGTCGAAGCCGGCGCTGATTGCGGTCGTGAGGCTCTCCAGGATCTTCTCGGCGATCTTCTCAAAGCCGGGCCCATGGAACCGGTCGTCACGTTCAAACATCGCGCGGCTCTTCTCAACCTCAAGGATGCGTCCCTTGGTCTGGTCGAAGAAGTTAATGCTTCGTTGTGTGATCTCCTTGGACCCGGCGAAAGCCTGTTCGGTCTGCTCTCGGGCCTGCTTCGCGGCGCGAGCCTCCGGAGCGAGATCGCCAAGGGCCCAGTGCTCAAGCTTCGCGCCAAGCCCCCCGAGGGCCTCCCCGAAGATATCGGACACTCCTCCAGCCGTCGGCCCGCGAACCGCCGCAATGCCGGCCCCGATCGCCGTGCCGATGCCCAGCGCGCGGACGCCGGAGCCGAGCGCGCTTTGGATGCCGCTGCCGAGCTTGCCGGCAACGCCTCCGGCGGTCTTGGTGAGGTCCGCCAGATCGCTCTTGGCGGCCCTGGTGTCCAGCTTCACGCGGACAACTGCTTCGTTGGCGTTCACTTGTAGATCCTCGGAATGCTGCGCATCTCACCTTCTTCGAGCGTCTCGCGGACCTGGGTGATCTTCGCGGGGATGCCCTTGCTCTCCCATGCCCCCATGAACAGGTTGCGCAGCCGCAGAATGAGCATGTCGAACGTCCCGTCGAGCGGGATCATCCTGCGGATCTTGTGCTTGTTGGTCTCCTCGGTCAGGTTCATCTTGTAGAGGTTGTCCTGGACCTTGAGGATCTGGTCGGTGAAGCCGTAGCGATAGGCGATCTGCATGATGCCCTCGTTGGCCTGCAGCGCCTCGCGCGTGCGCCTCTTGGCGATCGCCTCTTGCGGCTGGTCGCCGAGAAGCATCGTTTGCAGCTCAAGCCCCATGCCCTCGAACGGCTTCCCGCTGATCAGGCGCGCGGCCACGAGCGCGGCGACGATGACAGCCCCGGCCGCAATGCCAGCCTTCCCGCCGATGCCGCGAGCCAGCCCGCTTTCCTGCGCCGCCCCGGTCAGAGTCCGCGCAGCGTAGGCTTTCGCCCGATTTGCGATGAGACGCCCCAGCCCGCTCCGTGCCCTCAGCGTCCTCTCGATCGCGGCACGCTGCTCAGCCTTCGGCTTGGCCCCGGTGACCCCCTGGAGCCTGGGGCGCAACACCATGTCGTCGCGGGAGGATGCCATCAGACCACGACGCGATACGCGCCGACCTCCGGCTCGCTGTAGCCCTCGACGATGCCGTTGCCGCGCGCGCAGTAGTCCGCGAAGACGGTGTATGTGTAGCCCGTTTCCTGGACGCCGACCCAGTAGGTATTGGTCCCGGTGTAGAGCAGTTCGCCTTGGCTCGGCGTCGCGCTGAAGTTGCGCCCGCGCCGGCGCAGGAGGCGGTATCGCATGAAGTCGAACCTCGGCGTGCAGTGGTCGCCGTTCCACTTCCATCGGTCGAGCGAGTAGCGCAGCTGCTGCGGAGGCGAGAACGTTGCCGCCGAGGTGCACACCGCCGACAGGGTGAGCTCGTCGAGCGCGAGGTGACGGCCGCGGCCCAGGGGTGTCGGCTTGCCCGTGGACGTGCTTGAGAGCAGAACCCGCGCGCCGTCGGCCCCAGTGATGCTCTGCACGGCCTCGTGCACCCGCTCCATGATCTCGCCGACGCCGCGATTGCCGGAGCGCCCGACCTGCTGGATGGCGCCGCCGATCAGGGCGTGTTCGCCGAGGGGATCGCCGCCGGACTCGGCGCAGACGGTCACGTTGAACTGCTGCGTGATCAGGCTCGGATCGTCTTCGTCGATCTGCCCGCGGTCGATGCCGACGAGCGCCCACGGGAACCCGGCCGGGATCTGGTCCTCAGTGGGATCACCGGCGAACACGGCAACGCTTCCGTGCGTACCAAAGACGGCGCCCGCGCTCCCGAACGGCCATTCGACATGTTCGAGGCGGTGCTTGATCTGCTGGGCAAACTGGATCGGGTTCATTTGCGGCCCGTGCCCCCCATGCGCATCGGTGGACGCTTCGGAGCGGCTGCGGCAGACTGCGGCGCGCTGGCCAGGATCTTCTGCATGGCCTTCCGTGCGAGCATCTCGACGAGGTCTGCCTCACCGTCCGCGTTGCCGCCGATCGCCTTCTGGGTGGCGTCTGCGGCCTCCGGATTGGCCACGGCGTAGCCAATCTGCACAGCCATGCTCACCGCGTATTCGTCGCCGAGCATCGCCATGGCCTCGCGGTCCTCGCGGGTCTGCGCCATGAACCAGTTGAACGGCGGTCGCTGGGCGCGAATCCACTGGCCGAACGCCTCGTTCGTGAGGTCGACAACGGGCGGCTTCTTGCGCCGGAACAGGTCAAGGAAGCTCATAGGGTGAGGTCCACCAGCCGGCCAATCTGCAGGTAGCGGCCCGACGTGTCGCGGACACACTGGAAGGTGATCGGCAGGCCGAGTTCGCTCTTGCGCTGGAATGCGAACTCGCTGCCAGGCGTCCAGTCAGGAACCGCCCGGTAGATCAGGAGCGCGGGCACGTTCACGGGGTCGTCAGGCACGAGCACGAGCGAGACGGCGCGGCTGAGCGCGCTGCTGTTGGTCACGGACTGGCCCGGGCTCTCGAACATGGCGTGCTGACTCACGGCGCCAACCGAGTAGCCGTCGGGCTGGAACAGGCGGATCGCGTCGGCGTCCCACCCGCGCACGAAGCACGCGAACACCCACTTCTGGTTGCCCTCGAGCACGTCCACGACTTCACCGAGGTCCTCGGCCTCGACCTGCACCGCGGTGCCGTCGCTAGCGAGCGCGCATGCGTTCACCTTGCCGACGTCGACGCCATCGAAGGGGAAGGTGCCGCCGTCGAACGCCTGCGTGGGGTTGACCACGAGGCGCCCCGGGGCCCGGATGACGCGCGCGCTGCTGCCGGTGCTCACTTGGCCTCCATGATCTTGACCGCGACGGCTTCGCGCACGTCCTCGATGGTCTGCGGCGTGATGCCCACGATGGGGCGCGCGGGGACGCGGCCCTTGAGCGTCTTGCCCTCGAACTTCTTGTTGAGCAGCCAGCCGAGCTGCTTGCGGTAGCCTCGACCCTTGCTCTTGAGCCACGCGGCCAGCGCATCGCGCACCTGCTGGTTGATCGGCTTGCTCTCGATCTCGCCGCCGTGGTGTAGCACCGGGGCATAGGGGAGATTGCTGCCGACCTCGACGACGTCCACGCCGGCCATGCGGAACGCGATCGACGCAGCCAGGCGGCCGGTATCGCGCAGCACGGGGCGGCTCTCGAAGCGGCGCGCGGGCGGCGACTTCTTGCCCTCGTAGAAGTCCGCGATGATGCCGAAGACGTTCACCTTGCCCTTGCGGGCGTCCCATGCCTTCTCGCCGAACTTCTGGTCGCGGAACGCGCGCTGCGACTCGGCGACCATGAGCGCGCCGACCTGCCGAAGTGCTACCTCGGGGTTGGCCAGCTTGCTCTCGATGCGCTCGATCTTGGCGCCCTTCTCGAATTCCTCAGTCATCGCCGCTGGCAGTGCGGCGACTGGGAAGGATCTGACTCGGGATGCTCTCGCGGTCAGACCAGCCGCGCACGGCCTGGCCGCTGGAGAGTTCCGACGACGACTGTACTCCGCTGTTCGTGACTGGCCCTTGCCGCCCTCGCGCGCCCGTGCGGCGGATCTTTTCGAGCAGGCCACCCTCGCCGAAGACCTCATCCCATTCGACCTTGGCGATGGTCGACGACGACCCTCCACGGCTCCACAGCATCGCGATCGTGGCGCGCTTGGCCACCTCGACGTGCAGGGCGTTCGCGGGGTCGTATTCGACCTGGGCATAGGCTGGCCAGATGTCGATGACACCCTGAGCCGCGCTGAGTCCCGCGCTGGCGTTGGCGGTCGTGGCGGACCGGTCGCGCACGTTCGTGAGCGCGATGAGCCCGTCCTCGTCGTAGGTGACCACGACGGCATCCCACAGATCGTCAGCGGCGCCCATCGGTTACGGCTCCGTAAAGGTCGGCGTGCCCGTCGTGCTCGGCAGGCAACCAAGCCCGGCGACCCACAGCCAATACTGGATCTTGCCCGTGGCCGGCGCGCCGCCCGTGTCCGTGAACTCCAGCGTGTCGTTGACGAGCCACGAAACCGGCGAGGCCACGTTGTGGCGCACCATCCAGTAGGTTCCGTCGATCAGCGTCCACGGCGTGAAGATGACATCGTCCACGAGCAGGTATCCGCTCGTCGAACTGGTCCATTCGATCTCGATCGCGAAGTCGGCCTCGTTGAACTCGCGGAACCAGGCATCAACCCCGGTGCCAACCACGATCTCCTGCCACCCCGAGCCGAGCGCGGCGATCGCGACGTCGATGCTCTGCGAGCCCATGCGCAGGGTGACGGTTCCGCCACTCGCCGTGCCAATGGTCTTGTTGACCATGATGCGCACGAAGTAGGGGACCGCGGTCGAGAGGTTCTTCTGTCGCATGTCCTCCAGCGACTGCGACACCGTGACCGTCCCCGATCCACCCGTGATCTTGAGCGATCCGTCGACCGTGGCGCCAGGGTGGCTGCGGTAAAAGTTGGTCGTGTCCTGGGTGAGGCTGGCGCCGCCCGCGACCTGCGTCCAGCCCACGAACTTCGGCGTCGCCGTCGAGTTGTAACTGCTGAAGCTGCTGTTCTGCAGAAGGCTGCCGCCGTTGGACGAGCCGGCATGCGACGCGGTGATGCGCTTGGTGGCCCCGCTGCCGGATGCGTAACGCAGCACGGAGTCGAAGCTGGCCGCGGCCCCGCTGACCTCGAACTCTTCCGCGAACTCCTTGGCGCCCGAGTTCATATCGGCGCGGCAGCGGAATGTCTTCTTCTCGACCGTGCAGGCTTCGAGGTTGTAGCCGAACTCGTCGACCGTCAGGCGCGAGACGACGCCGTTGCCGACGTTGCCGGCGCCCAGCGTGGCGCTCGTGTCGTAGGTGATCGCGCGGGACTCGACCGAAAGGCCGTTCTCGTCGAACCGCTCGCGCAGCTTGGCCATGATGTCGAGCGAGTTCGAGTAGGGCGCACCCATGAAGCGCGCATACTCGTAAAGGCACGGCAGCAGAAACTCCTGCGCCATGCTCGGCTGGATCAGCGCGGAGAGGCCGGCGCGGAACCGCGAGGATGCCCCAGCCAGGCCGGTGGGCGTGTATTCGCCTTCGAGGCTCTGGCCGAGCGTGTCCAGCTGCCCGCCTGCGCCGGCAACCGTGCTGTCGGCGTGACTGCGGACGCCCTCAAGCAACGCAACAGAGTTGCGCCACTGGGCCTGGATCTCGGCTTCGCTGGGGGTTCCGCTCATGGCTGCTCAGGTGGTTTCGGTTACTCGGGCCAGACGAGGTCGGTCTGCTCCAGGCAATCCGGATAGACCTGTCCTCGGGCGGGGTTCTGCTGGTCGGCGCAGAGCTGCGCGAACAGGTAGCGGGCGGCAGGCTCGTCGCCGTCGCGCTGCTCGTAGGTGCGCGGCGCGCGGCCCTGCTTGAGCATTTCCTTGGCGTCCGACTCCTTGGGGATCGTGACGAGGAAGCCCTTGCGGTTCTGGCCGATCGCGTGCTCGACGGTGCTGCCGGAGCCAGACGCCGCCGACTCCTTGCTGGTGAACCGCATGATCGTGCGGGGCAGAGCCTCGCGCATGCGGTCGATGTCCAGCTTGGTCAGCGGGACGAGAGCGCCGATCACCGGGTAGCGCACCTGCTCCGCGGCGGCCTTGGCCTTGATGATGTGCTCCTCGATCTTCGGGAAGCACTGCCCGGCGATCGCGACGGCTTCGACGGGAGATCCAGGCAGCGCGCCGATCCAATACCACTGGGTATGGCGGATGACGGCCCGGTTCTTCTCCAGGTCCGGAACGAGCGCGGAGCCCTTCGGCTTCCACTCGGCGGGAGCCTTGGGGGACTTGGTGGACTTGGGGGACTTCGCCGAGGGCTTGGCCATCGGTTCGGTCGGCGGGATCGTGTCTTCTACGGTTTCCATGGCAGGGATTGGTCTGCTTACGTGGAGGCCAGTTGTGCAACGGGCCGCCTACCTCAAAGGCGAGGGGGCGGCCCGTGTCCCAGATCTGGCCGGGGTCTAGTTGTTCACCATGATCGCGCCGTATGGCAGCGCGATGCCGGCGCCTTCGCGGGCGTCCCACTGGATGCCTTCCTGGCCCGTCGACTTGGCGACGTCGCTGTTCTCCATCGTCGAGAGGTATTCCTGGACCTCTTGACGCTTGAGGAGGAACGTCTGCTTCGGGCCACCGACCAGGAACGCGTACCAGTCGCCCGTGGCAAGGCGGGGCGTGCCCCACAGTTGCACGTTGCGGCTCGCGTCCTGCACGATGTTCGTCGGCGTCACGCCGGCGTCCGTGCCCTTCACGACGCCCTGGCGCTTCTGCAGGAACGCCTCCTCCATCACCTGCGTATCCGCAAGCGCGTGGATGATCACGATGCCCTGGCCGATCGTCTCCGGCGAGAGCAACGGCTGGCCCTTGCCGTCCTGGAACAGGCCGAACTGATTGACCACCTTGAAGTAGTCCGTCATAACTGCGCTGGTCGTGGCCACACCGGCACCCGTGAGGAGGTTGCCGTTCGTCGCGCCGAAGCGAGCCGCACCGCCCGCGGTCGTGGCGAAGAACGCCGCGCCGTCTGGAGCCAACGGGATGTTGGGCAGGTTGGTCGCCGTGTTCGTCAACAGGTCGAAGAACAGGCGCTCAGGCAGCAGGCCGAACGACTCGCCGCCGTCCTTGGCCGCCTGCATGAGGCTCTGCGTCTGGTCGTCGGCGATGTCGTCCTTGTGCCAGTCGATGCCAAGCGCCCAGTTGTGGACGGCGGCAGTGAACGACACGGAGCCCATCGCTTCCTTCGGCAGCGGCTCGCCGCGACGCCAGAGGCGGGCATGGCCAGCCTTCTCGACATACGCGAACGTGGACGTGCGGGAGGTTGCCGTGATCTCGTCCATGACGAGAGCAAGGCGAGAGTCCTTCTGGCGATTGCGAATCGCCGTGTAGGTGTTGACGAACTCGGTCCGGAGACCGGCCACCAACAGTGCAGATGCGTTGATTTGCATATGTCAGTTCCCCGGGCTCAGGCGTTGAGCGCCGTGTGCTCCTCAGGCGTGAAGAGGGTGATGTCGCCGATGCCGGCGCTGCGGAAGCGGGAGGCCCAGCCGATGGCCTCGATGTTGGTCGCCGCGGTCTTGGTGGAGTCCGCGGGGTTGCTCGTGCTGCAGTAGATGAGCGAGTTGACGTCGGCCTGGACGAAGGTCCCGGCGATCGCGACGCTCTCCAGCGTCATGCCCTCGACGTTGACGCGGCACTCCGTCGGCGGCGTGGCCGAGGTGTTGCCGAACGCGTCTTCGAGAGCGACACCAATGAACTTGTGCCCGGCGGTGTCGGACATGATGTCCAGGTAGCCGCTTGCGTCGATGCCGACCAATGCGCCCGCGTAGATCTGCACGCCGTTGTCGACGACGAACGAGCGGGTTTTGCCGCGTGGAGCGGTCTTGTGATAGGTGTTCTTGCTGAGGTTTGCCATTGACTCACTCCTCCCGGAGACCGCTGGTTAGCGGGTTCTCGGCCATGTTGATCTCGATGAATCGCTCCTCGGAAACCGAGGTTGCGCGGCGCTTCTTCAGCTCCTTCCACTGCGCCGAGAACTGCTCGGCCTTGGCGAAGCTCTCGGCCCCTTCGTCGCGGTACTTCATCAGCACCGGAGAGACCTTCGTGGGCTTGAGGCTCGCCGCAGCTCGCTCGGCATCGCTCTTCGGGAGCGGCGCGACGCTGGTGGCGTAGGCTTCGACGTAGGCGAAGAACGCCTTCTGGCCGTGCTCCTTGTGGAACGCGACGAGCTTGCCTTCGAGGTCCGCACCGAGCGGTCGATCGCGCAGGCGTTCGAGCGCAGAGGCCACGTCTTCCTTGCGGACAGCGGTCGCGCGGAACTCGGCGCTCTTGGCCTTCTCAGCCTCAAGCTCGCCCTGCAAACGCGCCATCTGGATGGAGAGTTCGCCGTTGGCGTCCTGCTTCATCGCGGCACCGGGAGCGGGCGCAGTGGCCTCGGTCTTCGGCTCCTCGGTCTTGGAGCCTTCCTGCTCCTTGATCGCCGCCATGATCGCGTCCATGTCGGCGACGCTGATCGAGCCACTCTTGATGGCCTTGCAGATCGCCCCCACGTCGATGGCGGCAGAGTCGCCTTCCATCTTGTCGCCCTTCGGCTTGTCTTCGGTTTCTTCGGCCATGTTCGTGGTCTCGCGGAACAGCAGGTGCATGGCATTGCCACGCTTGAATGAAGCCGCGACCGTAGAACTGCCGTCACACACGAGAGTCCCAGGTGGGACGCTGGTCCCGTTTTCTGCGACCTGTCCAACCATGAGCATTGGCAGCTCAAGGAAGGGCGCTTCGTGGTCGAGCAGTGCGAGCCCGTTGATGGCGGGCTGGTCCACGTTGAAGATCTCGACCGAGCGATACGGGAGACGCTTCATCATCACTTCGACCTGAGTCACCGGGTCGGTGATGTGCAGGTCCGCCATGATCGCGAGCCGCAACTTGCCCTTGAACGTGATCCGTTCGGCGCCGAGCACGCGGAAGAAGCCCGCGGCACGAACGTCGGTTTCGGCCTCGTGGTGACGAATGTGCAGCGGCGGGAGATAGTTCTCCGTCTCGCCGAGCTTGGCCTTTGCGACGGCTGCGAAGATCCACTTCTCATCGAAGTCTGTCTTGCCGCGCGTGCACTCGACGAAGATCGGGACGCGGTGCACGACGAGGACGCCGTCGGGCATCTTGGTCGCGCGGTATCCTGCTCCGGTGACGAGTGCGCTGTTCACCCCGGCGACGCTAGGAACGCATCGCCTTGCATCCGTTCCACCTGGAACGCGCGCCTAACGCTTCGTCGCGCGTCGCAACTCTTCGTCGTCCACGAGGCGCTCGATGCAGTCTTGCGTCGGCAGACTCGGAGCGGCGGTCTCACCGTTCAGCAGGCGGAACAGCGTCGATCGTCCCACGGGGATTTCGCGGGCAACCTCCACCGTGCCCCTCAGCTTGACGATCTCGCGCAGCTTCTCGCGCACTTCCGGCCAGTCGTCAGCGTCTCTCATGCGCCCGCCCCGAAGAGGTCCATGCGCCCGGTGTGCCTGAATCCCTCGTCGGGGAACGCGCCGGGCGGAAGCGTGTCCTCCTGGATCTGGCCGTCAGCGGATACGCGGCCCATGCGCCGCAGCTCGGGCAGGGTCACGAGCGAGACTTGGCAGCGGCAATTGTGGCCGAGGGGCGGCGCGATCTTCTGCCAGACAGGGTTCGTCGTCTTGAAGATCAGCCCGTTGGCCGCCTCGTGGTTGTCG